>WBZO01000415.1_pt1 | contig 92669 bp, 73 predicted proteins | sample 5204261 | NCBI WGS metagenome assembly WBZO01 (sample SAMN12412400, study PRJNA552823) | activated sludge metagenome | isolation source: activated sludge from anammox sidestream of wastewater treatment plant... | place: USA: North Carolina | collected 2017-09 | reverse complement strand
CAAACTGCATCGTAATGCAGGATGTACACTGGAAAAATCGTCATGTTATAAGTATAAGCTTTTACCAGAAGTGTAGCGCCCGCAGGGCCGGCTACGATATCAGTAAGTACAATTTTCGGAGGATAGGTTGGGAAGTCTGTCCTAATCAAATCAAACGTAACTGGTCGAACATCATCAGCGTTGTGGAGAGTCACCAGGGTGTCTCGGTTGCCAACTAAAATGGCTGATCCTATTTTCTCCATCCACCGCGCGCCGGCTATTCCCAGCACAGTCGTGTCAGTTGCCTTCCAGACGTCATTTACCCTTGCCATCCAAAACGCTGTCCCAATGTTAGTTACAACCACAATGCTGTCTTCAGCTAATGCCAGACACTGTACAGGCAGACTGGGAGTTACGGAGAACAGCACCGTAGAAGTATTTGTTTCAACATCAACGAATGCAATTCCACCGGCATTGCACACCAGCAATCCTTGGTCCTGAATATCTACATCACCATAACTTGTACTGTTACCTATTCTGGTAACCTGCCGGCTACTATCGATAAAAAAAAGCGAGCCATCTGCACAGAGTGCAACGATGGCTCGCTTTGATTCCCAAAACAAGATTTTCCTTGGACCACGCTGCTGTGGCAGTACCGTAATAATCTGTTCAGTACCTGTAACTTTATTCAGCCATGAGATCTTCCCATCACCGTAGCCCAACAGCCAATAATCAGATACACTCACTGCTTCCGTAATCTGAACCTTATCCGGCGGTGTAGTATAAATTGTTCCTACCCAGAGCGTATCCATGGCGCTGCAATTGGCATACGCAGTAAACCAGAATACTGCTATTATACATGAACACCGCAGTAACAGCAGATAAGCATTCCTGTAATTGGCTTTCATATTACCTCCATACTATTGTGTTGGTAAGGGAATACAAGATGGAATTTTGCAACCCTCAGGCGGACATGGGGCCGGACTGGGCTGATTTTCACATGCATAATAAAGTACCGGGACCTCAGGATTACATTCGTCAACCGTCTGAGAAACACATGCGTGGCACGTTTGCAGACAATCAATTGCGTTACACGGAAAGAACACATCCACCATTACTTGCATTGCAACACCATTGACTTCACGAATCTCGGGCATCTGAATTAACGTTCCACAGGAGCCGGAAACTCTTTGAATAACCCACGATGAAGTTTCGGGACAGTTAGGTATTTGAACTTCTGGTGGCGGAATTATCAGCGAAGAGTTTCGCAATAGTAATACCTCGAATCCTCTGTTGATAATCTTGTCGTAGTCAACTGTCGGACCTCCGGGGTAAATATCCCAGCAGTCACCGGTGAAATCCACACTCATCACCCGTACTACGCCCTGCCTAATGCAGCCATGAACCCTTACCTGGCAACACTGATTGTTAAACCTCACTTTAAATGAGTCAGTTACAGGCGTCCATGTAGAATCAGGGCATCCCGGATGGAATGGGTGTTGTTGAGCATATACTATTGATGGCGCTGCAACAGCGACCAAAAGGCATCCCATTATTCTCAAGGCCCTCGTATACAAGACCACCCTGAGAATGCTAGTAATACATATCATTGCTCGTCTCCCCTACAATAAGTGAAACAAATACAACGATCAGCGCTGGCTCGTACGTAAAAATACGGATGGGGGGGGGGACAATGCAACTATTTTTATCGCATTATACAAAATAGTTGATTTTCCGGGTGTACATTGATAACATCCCGGATAATGAACGTGGGGGAAGACGGGGTTACGTTACGTCGGATTTTGATAACTGTACTCCGAACGTACCTTTAAAGAATGTTACTTGTGCCAAGGTTACAGGTTCGGGTTCACACCTAAAAGACCGGTCGGTGTGAATACTGCAATGGGAACAACAAAAACGGGACTCGGATCTTCATGGCGGAGTCAAAGCCCCTTAGCTATCAGCTACCCAGAGCTTAATGCTCATCTCATTTTTCATGGGTCACATATCGAGCACGCAGGAACAGTATACTGCCGTACAGCGCACTAACAAGGGCAGCTCCAAAGATTGCCGAAACCGCAGGCGTAAGCTGCTTACCACTCATGTAGTAAAAAACCAGCGAGACCGGTCCCAGAATTGCTGTTGTCACGGCCAGTACAAACGCGCGTTGTACAGCCCATCCCTTCTCTATATTTCTTTGCATCATTTATTTTCTCCTGTCACAACAATTCTTCATGTACGATGTGCGTAAGGGGCTTTGAATACGTTGTCGTTTATAATGTGCAGTAGCCATTCCCTTCTGTTAACAACGTAACTACGGCTGCTGCGTATGTACTGCCCCTTGCCCCGTTACACCGTGATAACCTTGGTTGTTTCTTCTCCGAATTGCGAAATCACCCGAACGGCAATTTTCTGGCCTTTCTTCTTCAGCTCGATTGGATGTGATACATGGCCATAAAGCCGGTCGAAGGCTTCATCGTCTATTTCAATTTTCAGCGTTTTTTCTACCTTCTGTTTGGTGCTGTCTTTGGCTAACGTGTCTAAACCTTTGCGCCATTTTGTAAACGCATCCTTATCCCCACCGCAGAAGAAAACCTGCTTTACCACAAAGTTGCTGCCGTCATAATCATCGTCCACCATCCAGTAGGCAATGTCGTGTACATCGCGGGGTTTAACGATGTCTTTGATGGGATCGTAAATGTCTAGTCCTTCGATAGTAGCCTGTAGCCAGTTACTAGTTGTCAGGGGTAAATCTGCAGGGGTTAGTGCGTTTATTTTAGCGAGGATTTCAGCCCATTCAACATTTTGCCTACTTCCTGACAAAGTTGAATCGGAATCTGCATCTGTTCCGAGGAGATTAGTTTTAACCGTTGACTTATCATTAGTTGCGTTTCCAGTTCCGACAGCGAGCCCTGAGCTATTCCCAAAAACTGACGAAACTCTCCGTTTGAGTTCCTCGATTGCCCCTCGGCTATGTTTGAGGGTATGCTCACTGCTGCCCGCCTCATTTGACTTGTCAACCCGAATATTTCCTCCTTCGGGAAGCTCCAGGTTATTTGATAAATGCTCTCGACCAAGTCCATTGATTTCTGCCAAACTATTAAGTCCTGATAACTCTTTGAATTGCTCATAAGTACATATTTTCTCGTTTTTGCTGTCCACTAACCACTGGCTACTGACTACTGAAATATCGGGTTCTCCAATCGTAACAAAACTGGCAGCCGACTTGGCAGGTTTCTTTTTCAATCCTTCCTGCAATAGGTCATCGTGGATGCGGACCTTGGTGACTTCAAAATTGCCCATACTGGTGGTTTGAGTGCCGCCTTCTATATCGCTTTCAAAGCTGAAACCGAGAATGATGAGCCAATTGGCATCACCTTTCAGGCGACATTCCTTAACAGCATCACTGACCAATTTTTTGCTGACGGTACCGAATTTCGGACCGATATGAAAATAGGCTTTTTCTTCGCCTTTTTCGGTGAGATAAAAACCTTCTGCGTGGAGGGCTTCTCCTGCCAACAGTTCTACACTGCGGAACACCACCATTTCATCTTTTCTGCCGTTTTTGATGCCGGCACTGAGCAAGTGTTGCTTAATCACTTCTTCAAACTGACCACTGGCTACTGACCACTGCTCACTGTCATCTAATTCTTCCGGACTGATGGGCTCAAAATTTTGCAGGGTTTCTACCGTAAACGGACCGCTGACCCGCAGTTTCTTTTTGTCTTCTTCGGGTTGGTCGTAGAGGGTTTCGGTAGCAGGCGGTTCGTCATTAGCTAAAGATTTTAAGGTGATATGCGGAACGGTTTTATAAACAAAACCCTGACGAATATCTTCGCCCTGTTCATCATACATTTTGTAATATGGGAACACAGCCGTCATCAGTCTTTGCTTGGCAATATTGAGTGCAATACGGCTGGTATCAATGGTTATCCACCGTCTGCCCCATTGCTCGGCTACAAAAGCAGTGGTGCCACTGCCACAGGTTGGGTCTAAAACCAAATCGCCCGGGTCGGTGGTCATTAAAAGGCAGCGTTGGATTACCTTACTGGCAGTTTGAACAACATAGGATTTTTCGTGGACAAGAGCACCCCCACCAGTATCATTCCAATAGTTTGAAATTTGTTCAATAGGAAAATCATTAAAAAACCTCTTATAGTTAAGACTTTTGCCTTCTATAACGAGTAGGTTTCTTTTTTTAAGGTTATCGATACCCTCTTTAGTAGTACTCCACCCTCTGCTTCCAGTTGGAATGAATTTTTTATTTTGAAACACGTATTCAAATCGTGTGCTATCAGAACCTGTTTGACTTGAAAGGCTTGTTATTCTGTACCGTTTTTCAATTGGATATCTTAAATAGTTTTCGATATCATCTTTTGGTATGCGGGAGCCTTCAAAATATACATATCTCTCGTTGACAGAAGACTTATCTCTATCTACAAAAAGTTGTCGAAACTTTACTTTTTCCTTGTCCTTAGAATACCAAATTAAATAATCACATACGTCCGCTAATAATTTATCTGTTTGTCCAGCAGTTTTTTTGAACGATATGAGTTTACAAAAATTCTCACTACCAAAAACCTCATCCATCACACTTCTTACCAGATGCACATTTTCATCGCCAATCTGCACAAAGCAAGAGCCACTTTCGGTGAGTAGTTCTTTAGCAATCAACAATCGGTCGCGTAAATAAGAAAGGTAGGAATGAATGCCCAATTCCCAGGTATCGCGGAAGGCTTTTATTTGTTCGGGTTCTCCGGTGAGGGCTTCATCATTGCCGTCTTTTACATCGCGGTTGTTGAGTTTTATTTGCCAGTTGCCACCGTATTTAATGCCATAAGGCGGGTCAAAATAAATGGTTTGCACCTGTCCGGCCATCCCTTCTCTTTCCAGGAGGCTTGCCATCACAAGGTGGCTGTCGCCCTGTATCAGTCGGTTCGTCCAGCCGTCCTGGTGGTGGTAGTATTCGCTTACTTTTTCCAGTTCGTCTTTATCCAAGGCATTTCCAAAAAGTTCATTTACGCTGCCGAACAAATCCAACTGCTTCGACTGGCTACTGCCTACTGAATACTGACTACTGCCTACTGAATACTGACTACTGCCTACTGAATACTGGCTACTGCCTACTGAATACTGACTACTGGCCACTGCATACAGGCTACTAATCAATTTTTCGGGAGCAATATGTTCGTGTCGGTATAAGCTGCGAATGTCCACCCGCAATAAATCATCCCGGTCGTCATTGCCGTATTTGTTGAGCCAGAACAGTTCGGGGTCTTGCCCGCGGTGTACCACCGGGTTTTTGGGCAGTTCCAGCACCTTTTTGCCGCTGTTTACTTTTTCGTTGGCATCTTCGTAGCCCGCTTCTTCCTTGCTGGGTATGTGGGCACGCTTGTCTTTGTGTCTGATGGATTCAATATCTTTCTTTGCCATATCTTGTCTATTATTACCACTTCACCAAAATCGGTAAGCTGATGATTATTTCAAATTTTTAATGTTTCTGTTGTTGATTAGCGATTTCATTTGAGTTATCGCTATTTGATTTAACTGTATCAGGCGCTCGGATTGTGCCAAACCCTGATGAATCAATACCGCATTTATACTTTCCAAATTACTCAGTACCACTAACTGCTCAATCGTTGCCATATCACGGATATTGCCGTCTTCATTTGGGTTAGCATCCCGCCATTGTTTGGCTGTGACTCCAAATAGGGCAACATTCAACAAGTCTGCTTCATTGGCATACACAAAGGATATCTGGCTTTTGCTCAATGCTTTGGGAATCAGGTTTTCTTTGATGGCATTGGTGTGAATGTGGTAATTCACTTTTGCTAAAGTGCGTTGCAGGTTCCATTCGAGTTTCAACCGGTCGTTTTCAACTGCTTTGAGGCGTTGGAATTCATTGATAAGGTAAATTTGAAACTCAGGGCTAAGCCACATAGCAAAATGGAAAGCAATGTCCTTATGTGCGTAAGTTCCGCCATATCTTCCTGCTTTCACCACCATGCTGATTGCTCCCGTTCTTTCAATCCATTGACCAACTGACATTATGAAGCGGTTTACTCCGGATTCTTGTTCAATTACCCCGAATTCGGGGTAGTTAAAATGAGGGTTATTGATTTTTTCCCAAGTACCCAAGTATTCTAATGTGTTTTTATTTGTTATCCATTTGCCAATCAGTCCACTACCTTCTTTGAAGCTAATCGTCATATCAGTAAGACTGATAAAATCAGTTTCATTTTGATTGAGAACTGTTATTTCAGTACCCTTAACAATTATTTTTTGTTTTTTTGCCATATTTCTAATTGAGGCGAATTCGTCATAATTAAATACTCTGAATTTTTTCGATTAGCTGATTTCTGATGTTTCGGATATCGTTTGCCACTTCAATAAAATGCCATTCGGGATAGTCGTATTTATCTTTTAAAGCATTTACGGCAGGAAGCCAGCGGTTTTCTACAAACCATTTTTTCTCTGCTTTGTCTTTGCTCATTCCACTAATCTCTATAATTAAGTTGATAGTGGTTAGTGGTTGGTTTTTAGTTTTTATTCTTGCAATAAAATCAGGATAGTACTGGCGGTCTTTACCGTCTTTGGTGTAAGGAATGGTAAAGCCGAGGAACTGATTCTTTACATAACATTCGACCGATTCAATTTCTTCCAAAGTTTTGGCGCAAATGCCTTCCCACTCGCTGTCCATTACCACATAGTTGATGTGGCTTTTTTCAGTTTGGTACACACCCTTCACCGTATTGCCATTTACATATTTGGTGCTGCTAAACTTGTTGTAATAGTTGAACACCGGACGGATATGTTCGGTGGTGTTGTGCTGGGGGTTGATGCCTCTTGCAATGTGATCCACTATTTTTTTAGGTTCTTCAAAATACAGTAGTCGTTTGTAGCGAGGGTCGGTGATATTTAACAATACAACTTTTTCGTGATACCATTCTTCCACTATACTTTTCAGTTTGTGGAATTTCTGGAATTGAGGATTGCCTTCGTCATCACAAAAGTGGTATTTGATTAATTCCTTGGTGATTAAGAATATCAGTTCCTGGTCTCGTTTTTCCAACACGCCCTTTACTTCCAACTTTTCTTCGGTGGGAGAAATCGGACTTGCCATAATGGTTTCGGTCGGGAATTTTGAACCATCAATTTCATACTTTTCGATGTTGCTGAAATCGTGTTGTATTTCACCATCTAAATTTTCTACACGATAGCCCACCACATTTGGAAAAGTAATTTCCATTTCTGCCTGTCTTTCGGGAATGGCAGCAATCTGAGTTAACTCAACCGGTGGCGGTGGTGGTTCTGCAGTTCCGCCTTTAAACATTTTAAAGGGAACCCCGATGATGTGGGCATATTCGGGCGGAAATTTCTCAATCACCACTTTTCGTTTGTCAGTGGTTGGATTGCCGTCCTTATCATAGCCTTGTAAAAAGTAATTCATTCTCCGCAACGCTCTACCTGCCACCTGCTCGCACAGCAGTTGCGAGCCAAACGCGCGCAGTCCCATAATGTGTGTAACGGTGTTGGCATCCCAACCTTCGGTAAGCATTGAAACCGAAACCACACATCGAATGTGTGAACCGAGCTTGCCTTGCTGGCCAACGGTGTTTACAACCTCACGTAATATTTCCGGATCAGAGATTTTGTCAATGCTGCCTTGTCCGTGCAGTCTGACATAATCTTTCTTAAACTCTTCAATTTCGGATGCAAAAATCTTCTTGAAATCATCATTGATTTGTTCACTGTTTTCCAGCGCATCACTATCAATGAGCAATGTGGGTGGACGTTTCAAAGGATTGCCTGTAACAGAATCGTAATTACTGAATAAGTCTTTTACCCCCTGAACTGTTACCGTATTGCCATCTGCATCCTGGTACTGATAACCAGCAATGTATTTATAGACTTCTTTTGAAACTCCGGTGTTGTTGCACACCACAATAAAAACCGGAGGAGCCGAGAATAAGCTGGCTCGTTCTTCCTGTATTTTACGGATTCCGTTAAAATAATCTACATAATGATTGTAAAACTGATCTAATGCTCCTTTAACCAAAGAAGGCAAGTGGGGAGCCTGCTCCGTTATTTTATTTCCTTCGGCAGCAGCAGCTTTTCTTTGGCCTCGTTGTCCTTTTTTGGGCAGTTCTTCTTTTACGTGGTCGTATAAATTCCGTAACACGGGCATTGTGAGTTCCTGCGTGTTATCGCTTTCGGGTAAAAATGGAATTTTAACCAAACCGCTTTCAATGGCTTCAATCAAACCAAAATCGGAAACCACCCAGGGGAACAAACTGTAGGGCGTATAACCGGAACCTGTCAAATAATAAGGTGTTGCTGAAAGGTCGTAAACTGCTTCAAGTTTAAACTTCTTCGCTATTTCGCGAAGTCCGCTAAACCATACGGCCGCTCTTGCGTTTTCGTCGGCTTCTTCGTTGTCGGTGGTTTTGCTTTTTGATTTTGGCAGATAGCAGTGGTGGGCTTCGTCATTCAGAATCAACAACCGACTCCCCAACTTGAATTTCCCTAATGTTCTTTTAACCACCTGTGAAAAATCTTCTTTGTTGTCCGTGTCAATTTTATTTCCTTCCAAATCCACCTTTCCGTCAAACGGACTGCGTTTGTTGCCTTGTAAGGTTTTTGGTTCAAAAGTGTGGTAGTTGGTTATTACTAATCGTGCATTCAAGTTTTCCAGGCGATGTTCCATACTTGGGGGAATCAAACCACGCACACGATAATAATCTTCAATGTCTTTCGGGTTTTTGTTTTTTGTGTCCACAAACAAAACGCCCAATCTGCTTTTAATCGTAATTCCCGGAGCTACAATCAGAAAGTAGTCGGCAAAGCGAGTATCGTTTCGGTATTCTTGTCTGTTGAAGTAATGGTAACAAATCAAACACGCCATTACAACGGTCTTGCCTGAACCTGTTGCCATTTTAAAAGCAATTCTGGGAAGCTGGTCTTCCGGGTCTTCACTTACGGTATATTGTCCGTTGCGCAATAAGTTTAGTATATGTTGCCCTGCATTTGATTTGTCTGCAACTTCATTCAACCAGACGGCAGTTTCAACAGCCTCCTGCTGAGCAAAAAACAATTTCTTTACTGCATGTCTCTCTGGATTGTCAAACCAAAACGTTAAAAGCTCTTTAGAGATTCTTGTTGTGTTCGGGTATTTTGCTGCCCTCCATTTACCAACTTCGGCTCGGCAAAGGTTAATCAGGTGTTCGCCATATTCTGCTTTCATGTCATTTAATTCAAATGCAGATGATTGCGGACCCTGCCTTGTAGGTATCACTTGAATATCTGGAGTAAAAATCCGTCTGCCTTGCCTGATGTCCTGATAGTTCAATGAGCCTTCTGCATCTGTTGCATAGTGCCAAATCGGCTCATCATAAGGACTATTTAATACCGGGTTTCCCGAAGTCATATCATTATTCGTTCATTATTTCAGGTTTCTACTATCGGTAAAGTTAATCTGTTAGTAGTCAGTAGTCAGTAGTCAGTAGTCAGTAGTCAGTAGTCAGTAGTCAGTAGTCAGTAGTCAGTGGGCAGTGGGCAGTAGTCTTCACAGCATATCGCACACTGTTCTGGTGCGAGCCCGGTTTTTTTTTGACTATACGCATAAAGCTAGACTATCTGGCTAAGCTTACCGTTTCCGAAAGCTGCCAGCTGTTGCGCATCTGCCATAGCCCCCTACGGGTTCCTAATCTTAATCTATTGCTCGTTTGCCGCCGGCAAGGCGGATGATCTCATCGTCGTAATAGTCGGCAATAACTGCTACTGATGTGATGGCTGCCTCGAGTGAATCGGCGGTTACGGTATTACCGCTGATGGCATAGCTGTACACGATGGTATCATCGAAGATCAGACCGAAGCCGCCCAGGTGGATCTCGGCGTTTTTGCGCAGCAGCCAGTGCATAACATCGGTAGTGATATTGGCTTCGCTTGCAACATTGGCGATCAGCTCCACGATGGTATCGGTTTCGGTGTATGGCCGAACCACAAGCATCACACTGGCCGAGCCATAGGGAATGGCAAAGGTGCCATCACCAAAATCGATATGCTGATCAAAGCGGTCAGCAAGGATGGTGCGCAGTTTTTCCTGAGTAGCCGTAATCATTGTGTTATCAGCCATTTGCTCCTCCGTCACCAAGTAAACCCATTTGCTTCTTCATTTCAAGCAATTGTGCATCCACACCAGAATCGGTGGACAGTTTTTTAAGCTCCTGCTCAAGATTGGTGTTTTCGCCGGCGAGCTGTTCAAAGGCTTCTGCCTCGCTCTCCAGCTTTTCGATTTTCCCTTCGAACTTGTCGAACTTGCTAAAGGCATCACTGCCCACGCCAGAGAATGACTGTGCGATTTGTTTTTGGGCCTTGGCGGCTTGTGAGCGTGCAATCAGGGTGCTCTGACGCGACCGTGCTTCATCGAGCTTATTTTTCAAAGCATCCAGTTGCTGCCGCAGTGTTGCCGATGTTTGAGCTGCCTGCATGTGAATTGGCGTAAGGTCTGCAGCATTCCGTTCGGCAAGCACCTTTTTCTCTAATGCTGCCTTTGCCAGATCTTCACGATTGGCCTGCAGGGCCTGCATTGCCTTTTGCTGCCAGTCTGCCGCTGCCTGCTTTTCACGATCCAGCTTCCGGGCCAAATTCTTCTCGTTGGCTATTGCATTTGCCACGGCAAGCGTAGCTTTGTTAACACTTTCTTCCATCTCAAGCACCATTTGCTTGAGCATTTTTTCGGGATCTTCAGCTTTATCCAACGCGTCGTTCATGTTGGATTTAAAGATGTCGGAAATGCGAGAGAAAATTCCCATTGAACAACCTTTCTGTTTGCGGCAATTACGATACAGGAAGCAATATAGAGTACAAACATATTAACTTATCATGGAAGCACTGGATAGCGTTGTAGAACATTTTAGCTCACTACCAACGATTGGGAAGAAAACAGCCCGACGTTTGGCGTTTCACCTGCTGCGAGAACCACTGGAACAGGTGCAACTGTTCGCAGATGCCCTGGTACGGATGCGGGAGTCGGTTCGGGAGTGCGAGGTGTGTAACACCTTCACCGATGCACCGGTGTGTGCGCTGTGTGCTTCTGATAAACGAGACCGCTCGGTTATCTGCGTTGTGGAGCAGCCTACCGATGTGATGGCTATCGAGCGTACGGGTGATTACAGGGGCATGTACCATGTGCTGCACGGCGCACTCAATCCGTTGGATGGCGTGGGCCCCGATGATATACGATTGCAAGAACTGATGAGCAGGCTGGGAGGGGGCTTAACGGAGCTTATCCTGGCACTGAACCCAACGGTAGAGGGCGAGGTGACAACCCAGTATATCGCACGCATGGCTTCGCCCCTTTCAATCACCATCACACGAATTGCCCGCGGTATTCCGGTAGGCGCTGACCTGGAGTTTGCCGATGATGCCACACTAAGCAGAGCTTTCGAGGGACGTGTGCGTGTTACGGTGTAATGCAGAATGCTTGCCCATCCGTCACGGTTGCATAGTAGTATGCTTCCTGATCATCTCCATCATGGTTGGCGTTCCGGGCTGCGGTACCCGTACACCGGAAGAGCCAACGGGATCCCGAGGGACGTTTGTACCACCAACGTCGCCGATGATTGTGATTGACAATCTGCGCAACGCCCTGGCTGAAAAGAATACCGAGAACTATGCCCTCTGCCTGGCCGATAATCAAACCCGAAGCAATTATCAGTTTGTGTTCGAACCGTCAGCAGAGGTCAGGGCACGGTATCAAACGCTGTTCGACTCTTGGTCTGTTGCAAAGGAACGACAAGCCTTTATTTCGATGTCGGCACGGATTGCGCCGGGACAGGCCGCCGAGCTGACCCTCACATCGCTGACAACCAGCTACTCGTCGCCCGATAGCGTGGTGCTGCTCAGTGATTACCGCTTGTTCGTGCCACATAATATCGAAACAGTCCCAACAACGTTGCGCGGTACAATGGTGCTGACGGTAACGCCCGAGAGCAGCGGACAGTGGAGCATTTCACGGTGGATCGATGCACGCCTGCCTACTGATTCAGCAGAAAACACATGGTCACTCCTAAAGGCTAACCTTGCCAACTGATATGACAGCCACACTAATACCTAATATCGTTTTTTACTATACGGCTGCGCTGAGATTTGCGGGTGCCGTTGTGCTGGTCCCGTTACTCTTGGTAACAACAGCTACAGCACAGCAGGGTACCGTTGACGAAAACGTCAATACTGCCAGCACGGTTCTGTCCGCCGAGAAACCATACGCTGCAATCCTGACGCTGCGCATGTGGAATCGCAACGGGAAAGCCGGTGCACTGGTAACAAGCTCCAGGATTATTCAAACGGCAAAAGATTTCACCGTGCCTCACCTACCGCTTGCAGCCGGTGACTGGCGGTGTGTGATTATGGACGAAGGGCGGAACGCACTCGACACAATTGTGCTACACCAGCCATTGATGCGCAGGATTGAATTTCCTGATGACAATGGTTCACTTACCACCCGGCGGTTTCCCGAGTCCGAGACCGAAGTCATCGTACGATTTCGCTTCACGGCAGCAATGACCCTGATCCGAATCGAGAACATCAACAACCAACTGCTCCCGGAATTCGTGACTGAAGCACCTATCGTGCAGCACTGACACATGGCTTGTATCGACCTTTATTATCGACGTTTTTTCAGTACCACGACCGTTGTCTGCGGTATTCTCTGTTTTGTCCTGTCGGTGCAGGTTCACGCACAGACGTATGATGTTGACACAGTGTACTATCGTGGCAGCACTGATACGTTTATTAACCTGGTTTTCTTACCCGACGGGTACACCGCGGAGCAGCTCCCGCGTTTTGTGGCCGATGTACAGCGGGTATCAGACTACGTGTTTTCGATTTCGCCATTTGCAGAGTACAAGAACTACTTCAATGTATTTGCCGTCAAGGTTCCATCTGCCGATAGCGGAGCACGACACCCGGGAACTGCAACTGACGTTGCCGAGCCGGTATTTGGAGTCAGCGACCCGAAAAACTATTTCAATAGTACATTTGATTACAATTCGATCCACCGTTTATTATTCGCTCCAAATCAGGTAGCTGTTAATTCTGTGCTTGTAAACAGTTTTCCGCTGTTCGATCAGGTAGTTGTCCTTGTTAACACTCCGTACTATGGCGGATCCGGCGGCGTCCAAGCAACCGTTTCACTTGATAAAAAATCCGGTGAAATCCTGGCGCACGAGCTAGGCCATTCGTTTGGACGACTGGCAGATGAGTATTACGCCGGCGACAACTATGCCCGTGAGGCATCGAACATGACACGGGAGAGCGATCCATCGCGTGTACGGTGGAAGAACTGGGTTGGAACCGACAGTATCGGAGTTTATCGCCACTGCTGCAGCGGAAATTCTGCTCAGTGGTACAAGCCCCATCCCGCCTGCAAGATGCAGCTACTGAACTCTGCGTTTTGTGCTGTGTGTAAGGAAACAATTGTTGAGCAAATTCACGAAAAAATCGGTATCCCCGCACGTAATGTCAGCGCAGTGCCCGATACGTTCCGGTTATGCAGATCAGACACCATGCGTATCGGCATGCAACTGATTAAGCCGGTACCCAATACTCTGAACGTACAGTGGTTTATTAATGATACCCTGGTGGCAAACAACACAGATTCAATCACCATCACCGCGGCACTGCTGACGGAAGGGGCGTTCACGACCGTTAGGTCAGTGGTTTCAGATACCACACAGTTGTCCAGGTCCAACGGTCATAAGCAGCCTCATACGTACCAGACGGTGTGGACTGTTATGTACAGCCCCCTACAAAAGCCAGGTGCTGTTAACGGGAAACACGAAGTCTGCACCAACTCGTCCACTGTGTATTCCGTGGCACCGGTACCGGGAGCTACACAGTATGTATGGACCCTGCCAAGTGGATGGGAAGGCAGTTCAACGTTGCCTTCGATCACAGTAGTGGCAGGAACAGCAGGCGGAACTATCAGCGTTGCAGCTGCCAACAGTTGTGACACAAGCGAAGCACAGACTCTGACTGTTCGGGCTGAGACTGCCCCACCAGCTACCATCACCGCCACTGATTCATCTGTCCTGTGCAGGAACGATGCGATTACCTTAATCGCCTCTGAGGCTGCCAAATACCTGTGGAGTACAGGAGAAACTACAAAAACAATCACCGTTTCTGAGGAAGGCAGTTATACCGTAACGATTACTACCAGGTTAGGATGCAACGCAACCTCAGCCCCTTTCACAGTTACAAAAACCACTATCGACACAAGCGTAACCCTACAGCTTGTTCATCCGGATTCGAGCCACAGTGTATTGATCTCCAACGCAACCAACGTTACGTATCAGTGGGTACGCTGTCCGGAAATGGCACCTGTACCGGGTGCTACCGCACGCGAGTTTGTTCCGGAGGATGACGCTACATACGCCGTAATCATAACCCGGAACAACTGTACCGATACATCGGCATGCTACCGGGGAACGGTTACTGATGTACATGAAACACCGTCAACAACCGGCATCATTGCCTACCCGAATCCTGCCACCGGCTCTGTTACTGTTAAGGCATCGGGTCTGGCTGACGGAACGTACTCAATAGCAATTACGGATGTTACCGGCCGTGAACTCACACGATTGTTAACCAACGTAACAGGTGGAGTGCTTGACGCTACTATCAAGCTGGATAATTTTAGTAAGGGGCTTTACTTTCTTGTGCTTGACCTGGGAATCACCAGACACGTACTAAAAGTTAAAAAACAAGAGTAGTTATATCCACAAATACACTGCTCAGAAGTAGTTCGATTCATCGCGCCACTGAATAATTTTCCATGGCTCGGACACGGCCTGACGCTGCACCCGTAAACTCAGCCTGCCCTGGGCGCGTTGTATATCGTCTTCCGTAAAGGTAATCGTTAAAATGAAGCCCCTTGAAATAACCTGTTGCAATGAATCGCCATCGGCCACCACGACATCGTTCCACACCAGGTCCAGGCTTCGTACCGCCGAGAAAAGTCCATTCGTTGCCAGCATATCTTCGTCTCTTCCCCACGTAACATCGAGCATCTTGTCATAATCGCGGTACACAAACGTAAAATTCGGATCCAGCAAACGTCCGTAAATCAGTGTATCACGAAACACGTACGAGTACCGGAAATTCTGGAACAGTCCCGGAATCGTTCGTTGATCACCCAGCATCGGCAGGTCTGAGATATCTGTTGCCAGTGCCGGTGCAAACGGATTGATGCACGATGCTACAACCAACGGCAGCATCGTAATCAGCAGGGTGCGTATAAAGCCGACACCTGTTAGTGGATGATGCCCAGCAGTGTACATACAAACATCACCAGGCCGAGTACGAAGTTAGTTGCCCCAGCCCAGCCAAGGATTGCCGCACGATTCCCGCTGGGAGTACTTGATCCGGAAGCGCCGACTACAGCACCACTAAAGCCGGTGAGTACGCCACCAACTACCGGGTGCCATCCCATTCCTGAGGCAATGCCAACTAGGGCAAGGCAAATCAGAAGGCCGGTGAGCACACCCAGGAAGGCGGTAGCGGCATTGTTATGAACGTGAATCGGCTGATCGTTTTCCGGAACAGCAAAGGATTGAATAGTGTCCACTGATATCTCCTTGTAATTCTATTGCCAAAGATAGCAAGGAAGGGTGGTTGTTACGATAACCACCGTTCGGCAGCAGTAGAATTTCAGGACCACCATGCATTTTTGTGCAATGGTACCCGTCGCCCCAGCCCCCTCCCTACCCACCGGAACACTAACCCAGGTACCCGGTATAGGCAAGTCTATTGCAGCCGACCTGCATACCATTGGCATCTTCCAGGTTCAGGACCTGGTCGGACGTAATCCGGAAGAGCTCTACGCGGCATCGAACCAGTATGCAGGGCACGTTCAGGACCGATGCCTGCTCTACGTTTTCAGGTGTGCGGTGTATTATGCCGAAACCAGGCCGCACCACCGGGAACCCGAGAAACTCCGCTGGTGGTACTGGAAGGACCGTAAACAACAGTAACATCTACCAGGTCTGGTGTCTTGTGCTTGTTGTATCCCGGTTCCGATCGTGATTACAATGCCGGCGTTCATGTATATTCGCACCTATTGAAACCTTTTTTTCATTAACCTTAAGGAATGCTTCGTATGAGGATTCTTCACTCTGCACTTGTTGTTCTATGCGCAATCACGATTGTTGCTTTAACACCATCCTGCTCCAGCAACAATACCGGTCCTGATGGCGGAGCTCAGCCCGGCACCATTGTAGCCACGGTAAACGGCCGAACCTTTACCACACTTACCATGACGACGAATGCCAGTCAAATCGAGGCGGCCGGAATAACAACTCTGATGATCCAGGGGAATACAGGCGGTACATCGTCTGATGCCGTAACGTTATCAGTTGTTGGTATCAACGGTACCGGAACCTATCCAATCGGCGGCGGACCGAATATTGCAAACATCGCAACATACTCGTCCATTAAAGTTGACCTATCAAACCCGGGTAATCCTGAAATCGGTACATGGCAGGCACCGTACAATGAAATGAAGGTTGGTGAAATTGTAATAACTGAGCTTACAGAGTCAGTTGTGAAAGGTACATTCTACTTTGATGCCAAGAATACCGGCGGCGATGGCAGCGTGGTTAAAATCACCTCCGGCGCCTTTAACATTCAATTTACAAAGTAAGTTAGTCCAACCCGGGTTGCTGCAACATCACTTGAAAGGGCATCAAACTGATGCCCTTGTTTTATTCATTGTGTACGGATTCGGCGTAGTGCCTGCACTGAGATCCTTGAGGGGCAATCGTATCCGGCATGCCGAAGTTCGTCGGGGTGAAACCACCTCAGGGAACCAGTACAACCATCCGGCCCTATGGCAGGGACGGTCACGCCTATCGCATCTGCACGAATCTGACGATATATGTTATTGAGACTGGCATGAAGTCCGTATTTTTGTAGGCTATACTCATTACAACCCATGCCAATTACGAAAAGAACAGACCAACGGTCTATCGCAATCATTGCCCATGTTGACCATGGGAAAACCACACTTGTAGATCACATGCTCCGCCAGAGCGGCACCTTCCGCGAAAATCAGCAGGTTGCTGAGCGTGTTATGGACAGTGGCGACATCGAGCGGGAGCGCGGAATAACCATCATGGCTAAGAATGCCGCGGTGCGCTGGAAGGATGTTAAGATTAACATCGTTGATACACCCGGCCACAGCGACTTTGGTGGTGAAGTGGAACGCGTCCTCTCCATGGTTGACGGTGTGCTGTTACTTGTAGACTCCGCCGAAGGACCATTACCGCAAACGCGCTTCGTGTTGCGAAAAGCTCTTGAGATGGGCCTGCATCCGATTGTTGTGATAAACAAGATCGACAGGCAGGACGCTCGTCCGTCCGAGGTGTACGACGAAATACTTGAATTATTTATGAATCTGGGTGCCAGCTACGAACAGCTTGACTTCCCGGTAGTCTATGCAATTGGTAAAAAAGGTATTGCGCGAACTACTCCCGATTCTACCGAGGAGGATCTCACCGTCCTGTTCGATGCCATCTTAACGCACATCCCTCCGGCTGAAACCAATGCGGAAGCCGATTTCGGTATGGTTATTCGCGCTGTTGACTTCAATGATTACGTTGGCCGGATTGCCATCGGGCGCATTACCTCCGGAACCGTTCGGGTTGGCGATAATGTTGCCCTGATCAAGCCTGACGGTGCACGCGAGAACTCGCGCATTACCAAGATGAGCGTCTTCGAAGGCATTTCACGTGTGGAAGTTCAGCAGGCTGAAGCCGGTGAGATCATCGCCTTGTCAGGCTTCGAAAATGTTTTTATTGGCGATACCATCGGTGCTGCCACGCTGGCAGAGCCCCTTTCCACCGTTAACATCGACGAGCCGACGCTGGCAATGTACTTCATGGTGAATACGTCGCCACTTGCCGGACGTGAGGGTACGTTTGTAACAACGCCAAAACTGCGCGAACGACTCTACCGTGAATTGCGAAATAATGTTAGTATGAGGGTTGAGGATACCGACTCACCCGACGTGTTTAAGGTAAGTGCCCGCGGCGAACTCCAGCTTGCAATTCTAATTGAAACCATGCGGCGCGAAGGGTATGAGTTTGCAGTGTCACGTCCGGAAGTACTCTTTAAACGAACAGCCAACGGTGACGTGCTTGAGCCAATCGAGAACGTACTCGTTGACGTGCCGGTGGAATACAGCGGCACGGTAATCGAAAACCTGGGAAGGCGCAAGGGCATCCTGATTGCAATGAATCCCGGTACTGACAGTGTACGCTGCGAATTCAGTGTGCCCGCACGTGGCCTGATCGGCTTCCGTACCGAATTTCTGACAAATACGCGCGGGCTGGGGATTTTGCACCACACCTTTGCCGAATATGCCCCGTATTGCGGCGTTATTAGCGGACGCTCACGTGGCGCACTGGTGAATATGGAAGGGGGCTCTACCACCGCCTATGCACTGGAATCAATTCAGGAGCGCGGTTCACTGTTTGTTGGACCCGGTATTGAAGCCTACGAGGGCATGATTATCGGCGAAAACAGTCGAGAGGACGATCTTGCCGTGAATGCCGTCCGCACCAAACACCTTACCAACATGCGCAGTAGCGGATCGGATGGAATTGTAAAACTGGACACCCCGCGGGCAATGAGCCTGGAGCAATGCATTGAATTTCTGGAAGATGACGAACTGCTCGAAGTAACGCCCGAAAATATCCGCCTTCGTAAGAAAATTCTTGACACCACTATGCGTCAACGAGCCAGAAAAAGGGAAACTGTGACCTCGTGAAACACATAATCAGCATCGTTATTACTTGTTCGTGCCTTGTAAACGTAACGGTTACTGCCCAGCAGTACCGATTGTTTTACAAACTCTCAAACGGTCAGAGCGTGCAGTACCAGGCCACCAGTACGTTGTGGCAACGCATTGCCGTCCCCGATAACGATGTTGTCACCGAAGTTGTAACTACTCTCCCTGTAACCATTTCGGCAATTGAATCGGTATTACAGCAAACCACACTGGCACTGCAATGGGGAAATGCAGGAGTGACGATAACGACCGGACCAACCAATTCGCCCTCTGCACATACCGATAGCACGGTAACAATTCCTACGTCGGCTGTAAGCGAACGCTGGGTGCTGCTGCCAACCGGAGCGGTGATAAGTAAAACTGTTGTTGCCGATTCACAAGCGCTGTCATTATCGGAAGTGATTTCATCCACGAAAATTTCTGACTACTTGTTTACTCCCTTCCCGCCACACGAACTTAGAATTGGTGAAATGTGGTCGGTGCCGATGGCCGACACTACCACCTCGGAGAACGGGAAAAACACTGTTGTTTCTGCAGGTGCTATCCGGTACACTCTTGATGAAATTACCGACACTCTGGGCACGCGGTGCTGGAAGATCTCCTTCGGACCATCAACGATTAGTCAGAACGGAACACTACAGGGACAGGCGATGGCGCTTAACGTGCGTGGCAGCGGCACCATCGCCGGCTGGTCACTGCATGACATCCGCACAGGCATGCCGGTCCATACGGTGGCAACGATCACGTCCACCATTTACATCTCCGGAGACACCGACAAGGCTGCCGCTCTCCCCGAAATTCCGGCTCTTTCAAAACTAACTATCGTTATTAATAAACGCTCTGGCGGACAGTAATGATGAAGGGGCTGTGGATTCTTGCGTTTTGTGTTACCGCTGCCATCCTTCCGGCAACAGGTGTAGCTCAGATTACACTGCCACCCAGACATGTTCAGCCACCACTGGGAAAGGACACCTTGTGTTTTCGGTATCAGTTCAGCCAGGGCGACACTCTGCTGTACCATATCGAGGCTGCCGACAGTATTGCAATTGTAGGCGAACCGGTTCTGCTTCGGCTTCGCATTGAAACGCTCCGCGTAGTCTGTGACAGTGTTCCCGCCCCGGGCATATACCACCTAACGCTTCAGACCATACAAGCCAGGGAGAAGACCATTGCCGGGGCCGACAGCTCCGTGCGTACAACCCATCCGTGGGTACACCGCATTACACATCTTGTTATTGACTCGCTCGGACACCGCCTTGCTGCCTGGAACTCGCAGCCCGACATAGCCCTACTGTCGCCCGGCGGAGCTTTTCAGCCACTGTACTTCCCGCCGATCGACACATCGTGCGGCCGCCAAAATCAAGGCTGGCTGTTTGCGGATACGATAGCGCTGGCTGAGTTTGGAACGCCGTACCCCGTTGCTTCGATGATGTGGTTATGGCGTGTTCAGGACAAGGTTGACACTCTTGGAAAAACCTTTAACCAAATCCAGTACACCCAGAGTGGCATTGGCAGTATCACCCTAAAGGCTGCAGAAACATCGCTCACCACACTCTGTGTGATGGCCGGTTACGGCAAGCTGACGTTTGAAACCCGTACCAACGCTCTCTTCCATCAGTTTACCACCTTGGAAAACAAACTGGAAATTTCGTTTGATGACGGAACCTCGAAAGAAGGGAAACACCATCTTATGATGAACATGCACTTAATTACCCCACAGGAATAGCAGGTGAATTGATAAACTAACCTTATTTTTCTACTCCCACCGCAACACCCACCCCTGTTTAATATCACCGGCACACAAATGATTCGCTTGTCTTCTCTGCTTTGCCTTTTGATTTTTACGGTAGCCGTTCACACTCAAACTGAGGGACTCCAAAAACCACTAACGCTGAATGACTGTGTTGCCATTGCGTTACAACAAAACTTTGACATCCTGTTATCGAATGCATCGGCACGAAGCGCAGCTGCCGGTTTAACTGCTGCCTTCGGACAGTACCTGCCCGGTGCATCCATCAATGCAAACTACTCCCGGCAGGTTACCAACCTGCGCCGGCAGATCTCCTTTGTTGGTGGTATCCCCGTGTATGGTGACCCCCTGGCAAACAGTTACTCTTTGAGTGCCAATCTTAGCTGGCTGGTTTTTAACGGCTTTGGCCGCGAAGCCCAGTACGACGCCGCCAAATTTAATGTGGACGCAGCCGAAGCCGATATCCGCTCGCAGCGCATGTTTGTTGCCTACCAGGTAACCCGCGCCTACCTGAACGTACTGCGCACACGGCAGGTTGTGGAAACCCAACAGGAGGCACTCAGCGTTGCCAGGGCATTGTATGACAGAGTGAAGGCGCTGTACGATAACGGCAAGGCCCCAATTACCCAGCTTCTCTCGCAGGAAACCGAAGTTGCAAACCAGGAGACCTCGGTTGTTCAGGCAGAGAATAATTTCGAAACCGCAAAGGTTGAACTCCTCGTCCTCATGGGTTCCGACCCCTCGGTACCGGTTGAGATTGACGAAACATCGGTTGAAACCAATATTAACCAAACTGACCTTCATGAGTTTCGCAACACGATTGGCAGCGAGCAGGAAAGTGTACGCAGAGCCGTGCTCAGCAGACCGGATGTGGCGGCTGCCCGCAAACGCATGGAAGCGGCTGAAGCCTCGATGACAGTTGCCCGCTCCGGCTACTTCCCCACCATTTCTGCATCTGGCGGCTATTCCTGGAGCAACTTTGAACTCACAAACTTTGATACTCAGAGCCGCACCTTTGTCGGTCTGAACATCCAGATACCCGTCTTTGACCAGTTCCGCACCAACCGGTCAATCGAGCAGGCCAGGTTAAATCAGCAACAGTCCAACATTGAACTCAAGCGAATTGAGCAAGGCATCCAGCAAAATGTCAGACGGGCATACCTTCAGCTTGCCGCCGCCGATAAGGGGCTGGAGATTGCCAACAAGGCAATTAAACCGGCCACAACCGCCTACGATGCAATGCAAACCCGATTTAACGTTGGCGGCTCAACGCTGGTAGAACTGCAGCAGGCCAACTATCAACTCATTACAGCCCGCATCAATAAAATCAGTGCCGTGTACGCCTGGCTGGATGCTAAGGCATTTGTTGAATATTCAACCGGACTTTTCCAGGAGCAATAACCAATGGCAAAGAAAAAAACACGATGGTTTATCATACTGAGCATTGCCTTTATCGTATTCGTCATCGTCAGCGCGTCTCTCTGGTTTGTTACATCCCGGGGTGCCGACACCATCCTTGTTTCTACACAGCCCGTTCAGAAGCGAACAATTGTGCAAACGGTAAATGCCATCGGAAACCTGCAACCTGAGTTCATGGTAAAAATCTCGTCCGAAGCCAGTGGCGAGATTATTTACCTTGGCGCTCGTGACGGTGATACCGTTCAGAAGGGACAGTTGCTGGTTCGGATTCAGCCCGACCTGGTACAAACTCAGATGGCTCAGTCCGTTGCCGCAGCCGATGCATCCCGCCTCTCAATAACGATTGCAAAGGCCGAAATGGACCGTACTGATGCTGAATTTAAACGTATTAACGAACTTTATAAAAAAGACTATGCAACACAGGAAGAGCTGGACAGAGCTAAGGCTGCGTACGAGCAGGCTCACGGACGCTATACCCAGGCTCAGAGCACCTATGCCCAGGCTCGCGCAGCATTACGGCAGACCGAAGCTACTGCAAGCAGAACCACCATCGTTAGCCCTATGGCGGGCGTTGTGACCTACCTTGCCGTTGAAAATGGCGAGAAAGTGGTCGGTACGGCTCAAATGCAGGGAACCGAAATCATGCGGATTGCAAACCTGAACATCATGAATGCATGGGTGGACGTGGATGAAAACGATGTTGCCATGCTCTCTGTTGGCGATACCGCCAGGATTACCGTTGATGCCCTGCCCGACACATCATTTACCGGCATTGTGTACGAGATCAGTCACTCACCTCGAGCTACGGCACAAGGCACCCAGAATGAAGTCATTAACTTTCAGGTCCGCATCCGAATTCAGAATCCCGATAAACGGATGCGTCCCGGCATGAGCGTTAGTGTTGATATTGAAACCGAAACCCGGCACAACGTCCCGGCGGTTCCAATTCAGGCAATCACGATTCAGCAGCCCAAGCAGGACAATGGAAGTTCTGATGACTGGCGCGTTTCTGACCGAAACCAGAAATCCCGCAGCAGGCAGAACGAACCCCAGAGCATCGTCTGGGTATCCAATGGTACCTCGGTACGGTCAAGGCCTATCCACACCGGCATCAGTGACCACGGATATATTCAGGTACTCTCGGGTCTGAAACTGGGCGAACACGTTGTTACCAGCCCCTTTGCTGCAGTAACAAAGCTGCTGAGTGACGGAAGCAAAATCAAGGTTGAAGCACCGGAGCAGCGAAAGGCAAGATTCGACAAACTGCGCAAAGGCACACAGGAATGATCATCGCCATTGAGCATGTCTCGAAAGTGTACGCCATGGGCGAGGAAGACGTTCACGCCCTGAACGATGTTTCCTTAACTATTAACGATAATGAGTTTCTTGCCATCATGGGTCCCAGCGGCTCCGGCAAGAGCACCCTCATGAATATGCTCGGATGCCTTGATACCCCATCATCGGGTACCTACCTCTTTAAGGGTAAAGACGTTCGCGCAATGTCTGACAGCGAACTGGCCGAGGTACGAAACCGCGAAATCGGCTTTGTTTTTCAAACCTTCAACCTCCTGCCCCGGTCAACAGCATTGCAGAATGTGGAACTCCCTCTGGTGTATGCGGGCGTAAAAGCGTCAGAACGGCGTCGTCGGGCCACTGAAGCTCTAAACCAGGTAGGCCTGGCCGACAGGGTTGACCACAAACCCAACGAATTGAGCGGCGGACAACGCCAGCGCGTGGCCATTGCCCGTGCCTTAGTTACCAAGCCTGCCATCATCCTTGCCGATGAACCAACAGGCAACCTGGATAGTAAAACAGGTGATGATATTATGGCAATGTTTAAAGCCGTGTGGCAGGCCGGGAATACCGTTATTCTGGTTACTCACGAAGAAGAAGTAGCCAGACATGCCAAACGAATTATCCGGCTTCGCGACGGAAGAATAGAGAGCGATGATGCTACGCCTGAGTGAGCTGACAGAATCGTTCAGAATTTCCGTTACCGCTCTCCGGCAAAACCTGATGCGGTCAGTTCTCACAACCGGAGGTGTTGTGGTTGGCGTGTTACTTGTTGTGGTCATGGGTTGGACGTTAAAGGGGCTTGACTCGGTATGGGAACAAACCATTGGTATTCTTGGCAGGGACATGCTCTACATTGACAAATGGCATTGGGGGGGTGGCGGGAACTGGCGAACAATGGAAGCGCGGAAAAACATCACATACGAACAGGCCTTACGCATGCAGGAGCGCATGGAAAGTGCCGAATATACAATCCCGGTAATTCAGCGTTGGGGCGGAAGTATTAGCTTTCGCAACAAACAGGTGATGTGCAGCGTGCAGGGTACAACAGCGGATTATGGTAACACTCCGGCGGGAGCCACCGAGATGGGACGCTGGTTTAGCGGTATTGAAAATCAGCACGGTGCGCGAGTTACTGTGATCGGGCATGGTATTGCAAAAACTCTGTTTCCTGAACGGGATGCTCTTGGCAAAGTCATTAAAATTAATGGTCACCCGTTTACGATTATTGGGGTTGTGGAGCGGCGCGGTTTTGTTTTCATGGACTTTATCGACAATCAGGTTTTTATTCCAATTGGAACATTTCAGACAACCTATGGCTTTTTTGGGAAAAGCTTTTCTGTTGCCGTCAAAGCCGGGAACGAGAAACTGATGGATATTGTGCGTGACGAAGCACGCGGCCACATGCGTTCAATCAGGAATGTTCCTCCGGGAAGCGAGGATGATTTTAGTATCAACGAAATGGAGGCGTTCGATCAGCAGGTAGCCTCCATACGGTATTCAATCTGGGCAGTTGGTATCGGGTTAACGGTTCTGGCCTTTGTTGTTGGCTCGATTGGCATCATGAACATCATGTACGTTAGCGTAACCGAGCGCACCCGCGAGATTGGTATCCGGAAAGCACTTGGAGCCCGCCGGTCCAGTCTGCTCGTCCAGTTTCTGATCGAGAGCTCGGCACTCTGCGTGATCGGAGCGGTTATTGCCCTGCCAATCGCCCAGATCTTAGTGGGAACAACATACTGGGTTGCGCACTCGATCTTTAATCTGGAGTGGCTTAGTGCCGTAAGCCCCTTTATCCAATTTGATCTACTACTCATCGCCATTGGTGTTTCGGTAGTTGTTGGCCTTATGGCCGGTTTACTGCCGGCAGTACGTGCTTCACGATTAGATCCGGTCGAGGCTCTGCGATATGAATAACATTCTGCAGGGACGGATGCGATGAACCTTCGGGAATCAGTGGCAATGGCACTGGACGCCGTCCGTGCCAATAAACTACGGTCAAGTTTAACCCTCCTTTCTGTTGGGATCGGCGTGTTTGCCATCATCGCGTCAGTGGGTATCACCTCTACACTCTCTGCCTCGCTTAGTACACAGCTTGCAGACCTTGGGGAACACAGCTTCCTTATCCAACGAACGCCGTCGTTTCAGTTTCATGGCAACTGGCGCAAGTACATGAAACGAAAGCCAATCACTGTAGAGCTTGCTCGACAGTTTCGGCAAAGGATGACGCTGACACCGCTGATTACCGTTAGCAACACATCACCGGGATACACAATTAAGCGTGGACTTGAGTCAACAAATCCCGACGTTTCGCTTATCGGCATTGACCACATGTATTTTGCTGTGAACAGCGCGTTGATTGCTTCGGGACGCTCCTTTGTGGAGCAGGACGTTGTTCTTGGTTCGCGCAATGCTATTATTGGTTATGATGTGGCCAACCTGCTGTTCCCGAACGAAGATCCGCTTGGCAAGGTTATTACTGTGAGAAACCAGAGGTTCACAGTTGTAGGCATTCTGGAACGGAAGGGCGGGGTTTTAGGACAAAGCCAGGATAACCGGGTACTGATTCCGATTAGTGTTTTTGTTAAGTATTATACCTCTGAGTGGGACACCAGTGTTGACATCAGCGTTAAGGCAGTGTCGGCCATTGCCCTTGAGCCAACGGTTGACGAAGCCATTGGAGTGATGCGTTTACTTCGGCGTGTAAGGCCGGGTGAAGAAAACAACTTTGAACTGGACACCAACGAAGCATTAACCTCGCAGTTCAGTAACCTAAGCTCTGCCATCCTTGTTGTGGCCTGGATCAGTGGTCTGGGTGCACTGCTTGCCGCTGGCATCGGCATTATGAACATGATGCTGGTAAGCGTAAAGGAACGTACTCGTGAAATTGGCGTACGTAAAGCTCTTGGTGCCCGACGGTCCTGGATTGTCCGCCAATTCCTCATTGAAAGCATCACGCTGTGTCAGCTTGGTGGTTTCACCGGCATCATCGGAGGTCTGGGTATCACCGCCGTCACAGCCCTGATCCTGCAATCTGCCGGAATGCCATCACTGAGCATCGTATGGCCATGGCAAACCGTTATCTTCAGCGTGATCGCCTGTACAGCCATCGGTATGGTGTTTGGCTTGTATCCGGCGTGGCAGGCTGCGCGGCTTGACCCTATCGAAGCGCTTCGCTATGAGTAGTTGCGGGCAGTGGCTTGCCAACAAGGTAATTTCGATGATCAATACCGTCCAGGACGTGAATTCCCGCAGTAACATCGTGCGTTGAGAGCAGACGCCCCATACCATCATAAACAAACACCCGGCAGGGAGACCACTCGCTGCTTACATCTACCACAGCCCCTTTCACAGAATACCCCAGAACAGTAAACCGCCGATTGCAGGGAAGGGGCTTTACAGCAACTGAAACCGGAATATCAGTTTCGCAGGCTCCGATACTGGGCGGGACGCCAAATGGTTTGCCACCATAATCAACGGTGAGGCCTTCAACACGCCGGCCGGCACCCACAACCGGTGACTGCGGTAGCGGACACATCCCCTGCAGCATCGGATCAGCACCGGCACGACTGTTGGTTTCGGTAAACGGAAGGCCAACCGTTGGAAGCACTGTTACAGAGGATCCGTTATACCACACATTATGTGACACAACGAATGTTTCAGGGGCTGTATTCGGACCAATATTAACCAATGTTGATAGATTCTGGTCATAAATAATGATATTATTGCAAAACATGTTGTTGCCACACGGCACAAAGCGAGTCTCATCAACCGTTTCCTGCAGTATCCGGAATGCCCACTTTTGCGGCTGTTGAATCAGGTTGTTCACCACCCGCACCCGTGTGCACCCAACAAAGCCAACCGGCGCAGTACTGCCGGTAAAAACATTAGCGGCAACCAGGATATCGGCAGCCTCGAACCGTGCATCGGGCGGACGGAAGTACGCAAGACTCGTATTGCCACCCAGGTTAATTGAGCGATGTCCGCAGTCAGTAAACGAATTTCCTGCTATCAGCAGATATTGTGTTCCACCTTTTGCCTGAATGGCATTACTGCCCATATTTCGGAACGTATTCTTTGTGATCACCCCGTGATGGCAGCCAACAAAATCAATACCACTGCCGCCCGGACTTCCGTCCGTAAACGTACAATTCTCAATCCTGAATTCATCCACGCCACTCATTTTAAGCATATCATTGTTGCCCGTAGCGGCCATCTCACGGAACGTAACATTCCGAATGACAAAGCCCCGTACAGGTGAATCATACTCTCCGCCATCGTCGATATTCATTCCATTACCGGTCTGCCGCTCAACCGTAAAGTTTTCGATAATAAGATGTCCGCACCGTGAAAAGTGCAGTGACTCCGTACCGCCGCGGAAAATCACGCCCGATGTGCTTTCACCACGAAAAACAATTGGCATCGCCTCGGTACCCAGCACATTGCTGATATAAAACGTGCCCTCGTACACAGCATCGTGTATCAGCACCGTGTCACCCGCCACAGCGGCCGCAGCTGCCAGGTTAGGCGTTTCGAACTCAAAGCCTGGTCCTGTATGCAGTGTAGCCGCATAGGAGCACAGGAAACTCAAGGGTAGCAGGAAAAAAGCACGGTTAACCATAGCGCAAATTACTGCTATTACGGTACCTTTGCACGGCCGTATTACAAAGTGAGGTTTGGTAACCCCATGTATGCACACCTGATCACGCCCGAAATCGAAGAGCTGGTTCGTGCGCGGGATTTTGTAACCATTCGTGAAGTTCTTGCCGACTGGGCACCTGTTGACGTGGCGGAACTCATTGCTGATCTGCAAAACGAAGCGCGCGCCATCGTATTTGCATCGCTGCCAAAGGATGTGGCAAGCGAAACATTCTCCTATTGCGATTTCGATACCCAGCAGGACCTGCTGCATGAGCTTGCACGCGAGAAGGTGGCCGAAATTCTGAACGACATGAATCCGGATGACCGGACCCAGTTTTTTGAAGAGCTGCCTGCCAATGTTGTGCAAGAGCTCATTAATACCCTGTCACCCGAGGAGCGGAGCGTAGCCCTTGCACTGCTGAACTGGCCCGAAAACTCGGTTGGCCGACTGATGACGCCCGACTACGTTATTGTAAAAAAACATTGGACTGTTCAGCAGGCTTTGGAGCATATCAGGCAGTATGGCAAGGATTCCGAGACACTGAACTACCTGTACGTAACAGAACACGGAACGCTGGTAGATGATATCCATATCCGCGAGCTGCTTCTGTCTGACCCGGCGGCTCTTGTTAGCACCATGATGGACTACAAGGCAGAATCACTGCACGCTACCGACGATCAGGATACAGCCGTGGCTATGTTTAGGAGGCTCGACAGGTTTGCTCTACCGGTTGTTGATGCTGACCGCAAGCTGTTAGGGATTGTAACGATTGACGACGTGTTAGACGTTGCCGAAGAACAGGCCACCGAAGAGATGCAACGTTTCGGTGGTTCGGCTGCACTGCATGAACCATATATGGAAGCTACCATCCGCGACCTATTCCGCAAACGTGCAATCTGGCTTGTGGTATTGTTTCTTGGGGGTATCGTTACGGCTACGGCTCTAACCTACTTTGAACGCATTATCGACAGTGCCGTTATCCTGGCCATCCTTTTGCCGATGATCATCAGTAACGGTGGCAACAGCGGTTCCCAGGCTGCCACCCTGATCGTACGTGCCCTGGCACTTGGCGAGGTTACGCTTAGTGACTGGTGGACGATTGTCCGGCGAGAATTTATCGTCGGCCTAATGCTTGGCTTTATGTTAGGAGTACTTGGCTTTGCACGAATTGTAATCTGGGCCGCTTTAGACGGGACGTTTGGAATTGTAAGCATCCTGCTTGGCTTTGTTGTTTTCCTCTCATTAGTAGCAATCGTTACTGCCGGTGCCGTTACCGGCTCCGTGCTCCCTCTGGTGATGAAATGGCTGGGCTTTGATCCGGCAGCATCCAGCGCACCGTTTATTGCAACGTTTAGTGATGTGGTGGGGACAATTATCTATTTTACAATTGCAACAATGCTGCTGGCCGGCGTGCTGCTGTAACACCCACCGATATGTGGTTACCCTGCAAGGGTATAGGTTAATGCCGATAATGCATACGCCAGAACAAACGTAATTGCAAAAGCAAGTGCCGGCCACTTCCAGGTAGCCGTTTCGCGGCGCATCACAATGATGGTACTGATACACTGCAAGGCATACACGTAATACACCAACAGGCTTAGTCCGGTTGCCAGCGAGAACTTCTCCGGAAGAATTGACCGCAATGACGAGTCGGTATCGGCAACATCGGCCGCATACATCTGCCCCATCGTGCTTACAAACGTCTCTCGTGCACCGTAGCTGGTTAGCACGCCAATCGTGATCCGCCAGTCAAATCCCAGAGGCTCAAAGAATGGCTGTATTGCCTTGCCGATATCGGCTGCGTACGACTGCTCCAGCTGAATATGCTGCGCCTGTACCTCAGATGTCCCCTCCGGTATGGTGGTCTGCGGCAACTGCGTAAAAATCCAGAGCACGACCGAAAACCCCATGATGACCGTGAATGTTGCAACCACGAAATCACGGGCGCGGCTAAAGAGAACCGCACCGATGTTCTTCAGTGACGGCAGCCGATATTCCGGAAATTCAATCATAAACGGTACAACCGATCCCCGCAGTGCTGTCCGCTTTAACACCAGGGCAATCAGCAAACCACTGATTGCACCAAGTACGTACAATCCTGCCAGTACTGTTCCCTGCAACGAGAACACACCCGCAATCGTTGTGTTTGGTATCACTGCAGCGATGATCAGAACATATACCGGCAATCGGGCAGAGCACGTCATTAACGGTGCCGCCATAATGGTGGCTATGCGGTCGCGGTATGACGGGATGACGCGGGCAGCCATAATCCCGGGGATGGCACAGGCAAACGACCCAAGGAGCGGGATAAAGGACCGTCCCTGAAGACCGAAAACACCCATCGCCCTGTCAACCAGGAATGCGCCTCTGGCCAGATAACCGCTCTCTTCAAGAATTGTTATCAATAAATTTAATATCAAGATTTGAGGCAGGAACACCATAAGCGAGCCAACACCTCCGATAATACCGTTTGACAGGAAGGACGCCAGCAGCGGATGCATATCCATGGTCCCTACCCACGTCTGCAGCCAGCCGAATGTATTCTCTACAAGCTCCATCAGTGGCTCGGCCCAGGCAAAGATGCTCTGGAAGAAGAAATACATCACGGAAATAAACACCAGAGTACCCCACACCGGATGCAGCAGAATTTTATCCAGCCATCGTGTAAGAGCCCGCTCTGCTGCCGGCTTCACAAAGCGTGATACCAGGCCCTGTGCCCATTTCAACCGTGATTCCACAGAATCACCGATATCGGGTGCACGCGGAATACGCAGTGGTTGTGCCAGAGCATGTTTTACATCCTGAATACCAAGCCCCTTTGACCCCACCACTGGAATGATGGTAACGCCAAGCTCATGTCCCATTCCAATATCATCTATCATTCCCCCGCCGGCTTTAAGCGCATCAACCATGGTAAGACAGCATAGAACAGGAATGTTCAGCGAAGCAAGAGCGGCATAGAGAGCCAAACATTTCTCAAGATCAACAGAACTGATTACCAGCAGAACAGCGTCAGGCCGGGGTATGCTGTGATGCTTACCCTGAAGGGTTTCAATGGTAAGCCGTTCATCTTCCGATGCAGGATGTAACGAATATACACCGGGAAGGTCAATAAGGATAATACTTCCTCCCGGGGTTACAACCGTGCCAACCATTGGTTCAACAGTCACACCCGGAAAGTTGCCAACTCGCTGCCGAAGCCCGGTAAGCGCATTAAAGAGCGTACTCTTGCCTACGTTTGGCGTACCAACCAGAGCAACAGTTTTACCTGACGTCATTAGTGTACACTACCCTGCAACGGTTCAGGGTTCTCGGCAACCGGTTCAACAACAACATGAACCGATCCAAGGCGAATCCCTATTTTGCGGGTGGCAAGCTGAATTTCAAGCGGGCCGCCAAAGGGATGTCGGCGCAGAACAATTAACTCGGCACCAAGTACGACGCCAAGTTCGCGAATTCGCTGGGCTTGTACATCGGTCCCGGATACGGTAACAACCTTGTACATGCGTCCGGTTTGTGCCATCTGAAGCGGTATTGTCATGGTAGTCTTGAAGTGGTTGAGCAAAATTACTAATCTAAAACGTTGTATACAGACTTTGTTCAAATAAGACTAAAATTTCATTTTAAAAGACGGTTTATGTACGTGGAGCACCATTATGCGTGAGATTGCAGTTTTTTACAACGAATTCGAGGCGGAGTTTGCCGCCGGATATCTGCGTGACCATGATGTGCAGGTAGAGTTGGTTGACCGGAACGTTGGCGGATCACTGGTGGCTTTTGGGGTTGCAGCGGGCGGTATCAAGTTGTTTGTTCCCGACCACCAAATCCCCTACGCAGAGGAGTTATTACAGGAATTACAAAGACCTGATAATGGTGACGGTTCTCAGGGGGCTCAGGATAACGGTGGGTTAGATGAATGTGCCTCCGTACCGGTTGAATGTATCGGCGGGCTCCTGTGCTAAAGTCAATTTTCATCGATTTTAACGCATACTTTGCGTCGGTAGAGCAGCAGCTTCAGCCGCAGCTGCGGGGCAAGCCCATTGCCATTGTACCGGTAAAGGCGCTAACAACGTTTGCCCTTGCTGCCAGTTACGAAGCCAAGGCATACGGCGTTACAACCGGCACACGCATCGGAGACGCACTTGTCAGATGTCCGCAGCTGATTCTTGTCCAGGCCCGCCACACCGAATACATCAGGATGCACCATGCCCTGGTGGACTGTGTTAATACGGTGATACCGGTAAAACGGGTAATGAGCATTGACGAGATGGTGTGCGACCTGATGGGTGGGCAGCGCGAGCCCGACCAGGCGAGGCGTTTGGCCAATCACATCAAAGAAACGATTCACACTACGGTGGGTGTGGCACTGAACTGCAGTATTGGTATCGGACCAAACGACTACCTGGCAAAAACAGCGTCGGATATGCAAAAGCCCAATGGCCTTGTTGTGATCGAGCAGCACCAGCTACCCGAGATATTGTATTCACTAAACCTCAATGATCTGGTAGGAATCGGAAAACAAATGCTTGTGCGTTTGCACCGACATAGCATTTACACTGTTGAACAGCTGTTTGCCGCCTCCGAAAAAAAGCTGCGCACGGTGTGGGGCGGAATTGAAGGCGAGCGTATGTATGCACGAATCCGCGGTGCCAACGTTCCGCTGGCTGCAACCCACAAAAGCAGTATCTCGCACGAACATGTTTTGGAACCGTCACTTCGCACTGTTGCAGGTGCTTCGGGCGTTATTCACCGGCTCCTGCAAAAGGCAGCTACACGGTTGCGCTCCTACGCAATGGTCACCGCCCAGGTTACAATCACGATTAAACATACTACCGGCGTTAAATGGAAGAAGCGCACGCATATTGCACCAACCAACGATTCGCTGCACCTTACACAACTGATGAGCGATATACTTGGTGAGTGGACTGCCAGTTATACCCAGGTACCGATGAAAGTATCCGTTGAGTTAACAAAACTTAGCATCGCCGATTCGGTTCCAATTCCGCTGTTCAATACCAACGGACCGGCGCGCACCAAACTCAATGAGTCACTCGACCATCTGAACAGCAAGTTCGGGAAGAACACGATCTACGTTGGTTCGGCATGGAATGGTCTGGAGGGCTCATCTACGCATATTGCGTTTAACCATATCCCACAACAGGATGATGCCGACGGCACTGAGCGGTAGCCGGAATTGGTTACTGAGCGGCAAACCACACCCGGTGCAGCATGAGTTTATCCATTGCGTTATTTGCATAGTCACGTACATACGGTTGCAAAAAACGGTAGTCTTCATCGTGCATAATCAGCAGCATCGGCGCATTATTAATTGCAACCTGCTCCGCCTGCCGGTACAGGTCCATGCGTTGCTCACGGTTCTGGGTTACCAGAGCCTGTTCGTAAATCCTGTCGAACTCACTGTTCACAAACCGGGTAGAGTTAATTGGACTGATCCCTGTTCCCTTTGGAACAAGTTTCCCATAGAACAGATTGAGGAAGGTTTCCGGATCAGGGAAATCTGCCACCCAACCCAGCCGGAAGAAGGATGCCTGCCCTTGATCAATTTTTTTAAGATGCTGCGCAAACTCAACTTGTTCAAGATGGACGGTGATATTCAGATTTTCCTTCAGCATACTTTGAATTGCTTCTGCAATCTGAACGTTCCTGCCTCCGCCGGAGTTTAACTGCAGAGTAATCGGCCCAAGCCCCTTCCCGTTCGGATACCCGGCTTCGGCAAGCAGCTCCCGGGCAGCCGCCGGGTTAAAGCTGTAGCCCTGTACCTTTTTATACGGATACCCGGGCATTGAGCTGGGTACCAAACCATGCTCAGCGGGTCCGGCGGCCTGACCATGCAGAACGTACTTAATAATACGCCTTCTGTCCACAGCCATGTTCAGCGCCTTCCGAATACGAACATCCTTAAACAGCGGATCAGTTGTTAAAAATCCATAATACTGCGTACTCATTGCCGGCGTATGCAGAAGCGTGAACCTTGAGTATCTGCCTTTGGGACGCTTATTCTCGTCAACCACATCGGCAAAAAACTCATTCGGTATCCTATACGATTCCTCCAGGTTGCCTGCTGCGAACTCCAGAAGCTGCAGCTTATCATCCTTCATGAACGAGAACCGCACTTCGTCCAGAAACGGCAGCCGGTTTCCGGCTTCATCGGTATCCCAGTAGTAGGGATTGCGCCGAAGAACCAACTGTCTGTCGGGTTCCCACCGAACAAACATGAATGGTCCGGTACCAACGGGGTTTTTGAAGAAGTCCTTGCCATAGTATTCAACGGCTTCCCGGGGATGAATGGCCATGCTGGAAAGAGCAAGGTAGTTCTCAAAGGGGGCTATGGCACGGGTGAGGGTAATCGTAAAGGTACTGTCATCAACTGCCGCAAAGCCACGCACTCCGGGCAGTGCCGGCTCTGTTCCGGTATCATGACCTTTTACGGTAGCGTTAAAATACTCTGTCGCCCCGAGGACTTTATCCCGGAAGTAGTCAAAATTTTTAGTACCGGTGCGTATATCGCAAACGCGATTCAGGGAGTATTCCACATCATGCGCTGTTAGCATGCGCCCCTTCCCGTCCGGGAAGCACGGATTATCGTGGAAACGGGCATTAGTCCGCAGGTGGTAGGTGTAGGTGCATCCGTCGGCGCTCACGCTCCACGAGGTAGCCAGCTCAGGGACAAGTTCAAGTCTGGAATTCAGTCCCACCAGCTTGTCATAGATGTTGGATGCAACGTGACTGCTGGTAACATCGTTAATCAGCACCGGGTCCAGCGAGCTCATTTCGCCAACTTCATTCAGCCGGTACACGCCCCCGTACTGTTTTCCTCCGGCGGCAGGACGGAAGGTGCCAATCATGCTTCCCTGCTTTGTGCAGGCAGAAAAGCCGAGTGCTGTGCACACTCCGGCAAGTACGACTGCAACTCTAATTAGGCCGCGTTTCACTGGTTACCGCACCGGAGTTTCAATTTCAATTTGAACCGTCCGTGAATAGGAGCGTCCTTCAGGAGTGTTGTTATCGTACAGCAGTCTGTCGGACCCCACGGGCTGGATGGTTACCCGGCTGTCAGGCAACCCAAGAACGCGCTGGGCCTCAAGACAGCGTTTCCGGGCCAGTGTCCGGTTATATTCACTGTTGCCCTGCCTGTCTGCAAATCCAAGGATACTCACCTTACTTTCCGGCTGGATTCTGCTTCGTACTCTATCCATAACACGCTGATTCTCGGCACTCAGTTGTGCTGAATTAAACTCGAATACAATCAGTGAATACCGCTCAATGAGTTTACCGCCTTCCTGCCGTGCCTTCATCAGCTGGATGTTGATATAATCCACACCAATGGTATCGGCAACAGAACGCTGCTGACCAATCTCGTTGCTTACCGTAAGCTGTGCAACCAATGGTTGAACGCTTTTGGGAAGGACGCCATCGGCGGCCTTCCATTCAATGCCCGAGGGCTTTCCGGAACCGGTTCCTTCGGCAAGTTTCGACGTACCTTGCTTAAGGCTTGCACTCCATGAGGCGATGTCCTGTCCGCCAGCCACAACCGGTTTTACTGTTAGTGCATTTGGTGTAATGATCAAATCCTTGTCTTTAAACTCAACCGGTTCAAGGATCACAGGATCGTTTGACGAGATTTCGACCCGGCGGTTTTCGGACTGTCCGTCAGGCGTTAACGGGTTTGCCGGGCTTGCCGGAAGGAGTCTGGCAGAAACTTTTATCCGTGACGGATCGATTTTAAACGATTCTACAAAGTAATTTTTTATAGCTTCTGCGCGCTTCTGTGCCAGATCGCGGTCATTTTTCTCAACGTCAACGTTGTCCACACAGCCAACCAGCGATAGTGTGGCTGCCGGCGTTCGCAACATTCTGTAACCGATCACATTGAGCAGGTTGCGGTACACGTCGATCTGGTTACGGGTCAGATCCATCGGCCGAAACTCCACAGCCTGATCGTGTTCGAACAAAATCTGTGCAGTGCTGTCAATGCTGGCTACACCGGTGGGAAAGAATACCTGCGGCAGCAAGGGATAATTCTCGATGACTTCAAGTTCTTCAACCCGGATTGTATCTACCGGATGTACGGTTCCGGTGGAATCAACCGTCTCGAACTTTAGTGTCAGCTCTGGAGTAAACGGACGTGGTGTTTCACGAACGTACGATTCACGTTTATGGGTGGTAATAAACCGGTCATCGGCAACATCGTTAATACTGTCCTCAAACATGGTTGACGCCAGATACACCTGGTCAGAACGCAAATTTGGCTTTTCAACAATTGTTGTATCCCGGAAAACAACAGTATCCCGAATAATGCGAGGTTCTTTGGGTGCGTATATCCCGTATCGAAGCGAAACACCCAGTTGGAATGAATTCACAGCCCAGTTCACAGAGCTGACCTTGGTTAACGGCATGTAGTACCGCACTTCGGGCGACATCGAGAATCGCGATTTGGTGAGCAACTCGTATCCTAATCCAAGGACGGCATGAAACTGGGTTGACTGCAGATCCGGAATCTCGCCGGCAGCTTCGTTACGGATTGTACTGCCATCCAGGAAGGTATAGCCTTCGGGCGTAAACAGAGTTTCCCGCTGATCGAACGAGTTGCTCAGTATCAGACCCGGGCGAAGTCCTGCATGAAGCCAGAAAAAATCAAAAACGCGGTATGCTGCCGTTGCCTCAAATGCCGCCATCGGCATTGATGCATTCAGCACGTGTTCAACCTCGACATCGGTACGCTGCTCCGTGGGTATCGGCCCATCGGCGAGTACCGGTTCATTACCAATTGCCTGTTGCCGTTTTAATGTTCCGCTCATGTTGGTATATGCCAGGCGCACCTGCACCCGAAGATCCCGAAGAACCGGAATTTCTGCCAGCGCGGAAAATACAGGCATCAGTGAGGTTGCATCCTTATACTCAGAACAGCACGAGGGGAAGCCCGGCAGTGCACCGAAGGAGGCACTGTGAAGATTGATACCAAGCGCGGCGTTTGCGCCGATAAAGTACTGCAGGTACAGCGTTTTTCCGGTTGACTGATCTATCAGGGTTTCCTGTGCCGATCCAACCTGGGGAAGAGATGCCAGTACAATACAACAAAGCAGAACAGCGCGAAAACGGAACATATAATTGGCAATATTCATTTTATTGGTCATTAGTGCATTACCACTGCTGGTACAATGCGCACCCGTGATGGGGTTGTAAGCCTGAGCGCATACATTCCCGAAGCTCGCTGCTGAACGTTAAACTGAACAACGCGCGCTGCATCACCAATGGTGTGCACAAACGTTATGCGGTCAACAACAACTCCCTGCGGATTAACCAGCTCAAGGATATGAAGCCCCTTCTCGTACACCTCAACATCCACCAACAGGTTGTCGGCAGCCGGACTCGGATACGGATTAACCTTAAACTGGCCGGCTTTCTTTATCAATCGCGGACCACCTTCCCGGCAAATGTCAAGTCGCAGCCAGCCGTCCTTCTTCCGTATAGTATAGGTTGAACTCGTTGCCGAAAGTTCGGCAAACAGAACATGGAGTTCGGTACTGTCGGTACTGCCAAGGGTTGCCTGACCAAGCAGTTCGGTGATGACAGATTCCTGATCTGTTACGGTTACCTGCGGCAGGAGAATTTCCAGTTCAGTGACTCCGCCGATACTTTCGTTGCGAAGAATGGTTCCGATACTCACCCGCTGAACAACCATGACCGATGTAGAATACCGTAGCACCATCCTGCCTTCGGCAGTGACTGATGAAGCAGCACCGGCTACAATCTGGGCTCCTACTGGAATAACCAGTTTATCTTCAGCGGGAGACACCGTCAGTGTTGGCATTCGTACTTCGATCTCCACGTTTAGCCGGCCACGACCGGAAACGGCAACTGCCTTCCGGTCGGCACAAGGCTGATCGATATCAATATAGATCGTGTCAACGTACGCGATGTTATCTGTTGGACTAAATGTTACCGCAAGGTCCAGTCGCTCGCCAGGCTGCAGTAAATATGGCATCGCGGGTCCGCTTATCGTGATAACGCCTCCAGACTCACCCTTCAGACTAATTGCTTTGATGGTGACGGGTAAGGCTCCGGTATTAATAAAGGTTACGGTTTGAGTGCTGGACTGCTGAACGTCCACAAAACCAAACACAACCGGACCGGGCGTGTTGGGAATCGACGTAGCCCGTACACCCGAGAGTGTGCACACAAACGGGGTAGGCTGATTGTTGAGTCGAACGCGTATGGTCACGTCGGCAAACTTGGCTCCATCGGTGCCCCCGCGGGGATCGAATTGAACTACCACTTTTACAATCTCACCGGGCTGCATTGTTGTTCCGGTAACAGCGGCGGGATTGAGTATCGTAAACAAAGGAGCATCCGGACCGGTAATACCGGCTGAAATCAGATCTGCGGGGACATTGCTGGTATTCGTAATCAGAATGGTATCTGTTTTTACCATGCACTCAGCAAGGGCGCCAAAGTCAATCGTGTTGGTAATCCCCACTGACGCATTCTCGGCCGTCCACCGTACAAGCACCGGAAACGAATCGGCACAGGGCTGTCCTGAAATGAACCAAAGCGTATCGACGGCCGACATTTCAAATAGCGGTGATACGGTAATGGTAACAACCTGCATGTCTCCGTTGGCCAGCGTAAACGGTGCAGGAGTAGCCGAGACCACCGTACTTCGTGAACTAACAATCTGGTCGATGGTAACGGAGCTGCCGGTAGTATTGGTGTACTGAACCGGAATCGTAACAGTATTGCCGACGGCAACAAGACCGGCATCGATGTACTTATTTCCTGCAAGGTCAAGGTAGGCAAGAGTGCCACTCAGGGGAACGTCGATTTGTGTAGCATTAAAGGCTGTTGTACGCACACTAAGAATTGCACTTCGCGGTATGGTAGGATCGGCAACAGGACGAAATGCGATCTCGTACAGGGCAGTACCGCCGGGTGGCAGGATTGTATCCTTGGGCTGACGTAAGATGGTAAAATCAGCCTGATTGGTTCCGTTAATAAAGGCAGGATACAGAAGATTAACGTCAATACCTCCGGTGTTTCTGATCAGTACCTGCTCAACGGCTGATTGGCACGTGCGGGTAGGCGGGTAAACAACAAAACCAGGGTCGGCAATAACCTGGGCCGCCTGCGACTGCCCTGCCAGCAAAATGATGACGGAGTCACTGCAGCTACGTCCGCCCAATGTGGTTGTATTGGAACTCATGAGTTTTACCGTAGCCTGGTGGCTTCCACCTGCTATCGGTGCGTACTCAAACAACAGGTCAACAACCCCGCCCGGTTTAATGATACCTGGTAGAGCTGGTGTAGCTGAAACAAGCCGGAACGGTGCCGGAACGGCCGGTATGGCGCCAACGTCAAGATCGCTGGAACCGTCATTACGAAGCTGAAGCAGTAATTGCTTTGCCGAACCTGTGGGAACAATACCGAACTGCCCTGTTCCAAGTAGGGTAAAACCGGGTGCAACACCTTCAAAACGGATCCAGACGGTATCAGGCTCGTCACAGCCATCGATGTTTAACAGTGTAGCTACCACGCCCGGACCAACCCGCTTGGCTACAATCGTAAAGTTCAGGTTCCTGAATCCGCCAACATCAATCGTGAAGGGCAGATTAGCGCTTACCTCTACAAGGCTACGGTTGGAGCTCACAAACGATAGCGGGGTAACCGGATCAAGGCCAATGTTCTCAAGGATGATTTGCTCCGACAACACTGAGTTAACACATAACGGCCCTACGTTAACAGTATCAACCTTGCTCCCACGATAGCGGTACGATAGCTTAATTGGACGCACATCAGAAACATACTCAACAATCCAGGGGTTGCGAAGCGACGATGTATCAGTATTTACGAGTTCAAGCTTTTCGGACTGCAGACCAGACATGGTGGCCGGCGGACGGAACTCGATGACGTACACCTTACTGTCATTACTCTGAATTGAGTCGGGGAACGCGGTTGGTGAAACTACACTGTAGCCGGTAGGATTTCCAATGAACCTGGCTGTTGTGATTTCAAGGGGGCTTTCACCCAGATTGGTTACAACAATGGTATCCCGAACAACCTCACCTTCGCAACGATAAACGCCAAGGTCTCTCTTTTTGTCGGTCTTGATAATGGGTGGTCCCTTTAGGCGAATGATATTCCATGCACTCTGCGAGAACACCATGGAAGGTTCTGCCGTAAACTGATCCTGTACGGGTGACGGTATGATAAGCCCAAATGCAATGTAGTACACCGTGTCGGTTCCGGGCAGCCTGGTAGAGAACCGCCAGCTGCCACTGGAGCCTGTTGGCGCATAGTTGCTGATGGTATCGTATGCTGTCCAGCTTCCGTTCTCGGGTTTAATAAAAACACAGACATCCTGTCCGCTTGCATTCCCAATGATGCTCACATCCCGCAGCGACACCGTAATGGTATCGGATAAAATTCCAATTTCGGTTGTTGCTGACGTCTTCAGCCAGAAGTCATACCGAATACGTCCCGGGGCACCTCTCAGATACGGAGAACGGTCCTGACCAACAGCCTGGGCGGCTGACGAGCCTACACCAACGTTATCAAGGCGTGATCCCAGAATTACGCCACCGCCTGAACCGCCACCACCCGGAATATCGAGTAACGAAGCAACTGAACCATTGGCAAAGACATCAAAATTGCCAAGCTGGCTTGCATGAATCGAGATGGCACCGCCACCGCCACCGCCGGCAGAGCCCTTGCCGGCAACACCCGAAGGATTACCGGATGCGCCGCCAGAGCCCCCTGCCAAAGGAACAAGCATCGTGTTGCCAACCTTTCGGCCCTTGTTATTCAGGCCGGGCGATGACAATCCGTCGGTAGCATTACCTGCCGATGCTCCGGGCTGACCTTCCCTGCCACCGCTTCCACCCCCGGCACCACCGGTGGGATTACATTGATCTTTATTATCACAACCTCTGCCACTCTCACCAAAGGGATGGCCGGTGCCGCCACCACTGTTTTCGTATGCCGATGTTAGGTCGCCCCCGGGGTTCCCATTGAGTGATGCACTACCAAACTGTCCACCAGGGGGGAGATCCTGACCGCTGCCAATACCGGGCTTTCGACGTGAGTTGCTGCCAATGGTGGCGTTTTCGCCGCCGGGACCGCCGCCTGTATAACCGTTTCCGCCGTTCGACCCGCCACTACTGGCGATTGGTGCGTTAAATACCGATCCTCCACCGCCTCCACCACCGGGACCACCGTTGGATCCGTAGCCACTTGCATTAATGATACAGCCATTCTGTGCTATCAATCGTCCAACGCTCATCAGAACAAAGGGCAAATACCCTTGGTTGCCGGGGGTACCCGGATCGGTATCATTGGTTGAAATCTTATACTCGGCGCCGGAAAGGTACATCGAGTCAATGATCATTGCGCCGCGTCGTGATCTTCGGCCTAACGATCCTTCACCAAAAACAATATCCGAGCTGGTCCGCTTATCACCAATCGGTGTTGGTCTTACAATGTAGAAGGTATCAGCATCACTTGTCTGGCCACCAACTTCAACAACCAGCGGTATCTTGAACTGCGGTTGCAGCTGCGTCCAGTCATGACTGTTTGGGATAACCGTTGGGACAACAAACACGGTCGTGCTAATCATCCGTCCGTTCCAGCTTACCACACACGGTCCAATTTTAACGATCGCAGTATCGGCCGGGCGGGCACAACGCACCCGCACATTGTCACCAGGATTGTTCAGCGAAAGTCCGTCCGAACCAAAGTTATTGTTGGCGTTATGAGGTCCGATAATCTCGATATAGGTTGCATACCGGGTTGTTCCGATATCCGGCAACAGGTACGAAATCACAGGCTTGGCAACAGTCTGTCCCGGCATCACCATTCCTAACACACACACAATGGCTGCCAGGATTTTAGGTACACCCCCTACAAGGTTGGATTGATACTTCATACGCCAGTGTTGCCTTTGCTAATTCTGCACAAAAAGTCCGACTGCACACGGTTGGTTCCGAGACGCTGATTCATCTTCATTGTTCTCGTCGCTCCGGAAACACGTTCCGCAACACCAGGGCATCGTTGTCTGATACACCCTGGAATGGCCGAGTGCTTGTTCCTGCCTAACAAAACGGACAAACCTTTGGAACACTCCAAACTCTGTGCCATTTTCATCCTTAGGCGTTGCTCCAGTGGAGTTAGAAATCGTTGTTTGCATGGAGTAGCCGGAGACCCGCTGGAAATCATGTGCAAAAATACAGAGTAGTGCCGGCATGGTTCTGAGAATACCGGATGATTCCGGTTTTCTGAAAGGATTTTTCTCCGGACACGAAATGGTAGGCGGTACTCAATTATCGGGAAATGATGTCTAAGTTACCGTTATGGAATACGAACTCGATGCACTGATGGATGACTATGTAACGGCTCTTTCGTCGGAGAGAGCTCTGAGCAGTCACACCATCACGGCGTACCACACGGCCCTTCAGCAGTTCAGGGTGTTCCTGCTTGAAACGTACGATACCATTCCGGCACCGGCAGACCTAACGGTTGCCGAACTGCGTCCGTTCCTTGGTTGGTTACATGATAAGGGGCTTAGCCGACGTTCAATCAAGCAAAAGTTTGCTGCATTGCGTTCGTTTTTTTCATGGTTAGTGCGCATTGATGTTGTACCAATGAACCCAACGCGGGGTATTACATCACCAAAACTCGATAAGAAATTGCCATCGTTTCTCCAGCATACCGAGGCCGTAACGCTAGCCGGTGTGTTTGACCTGACAACCGAAGCAGGTGCGCGCGATCACGCCTTGTGTGAGCTGTTGTATGGCAGCGGACTGCGTATCAGCGAGGCTCTGCAGCTTAATGTGGCTGATATCAACGAGCAGCAAAAAACCGTCCGCGTCATGGGCAAGCGTTCAAAGCAGCGCATTGTCCCGGTGACCGATGCTGCAATTGCAGCGATCCATACCTATCTGGCATTCCGGACCGGTGTTGCCGGTAGTGGTCATCGTAATGCAGGCATGCCCCAGCCCCTTTTCCTTGGAACAAAGGGAGGTCGGCTCACACCAGCAGGAGCATGGCGAATTGTAAACAAGGCACTGGGGCCGATTACGGAATCACAACGGAAGAGTCCTCACGTGCTCCGCCACAGTTTTGCCACCCATCTTCTGGATAACGGGGCCGACCTTTCGGCGGTGAGCGAGATGCTCGGTCACAGCTCGCTGAGCACCACACAGGTATATACCCATGTGAGTATCGAACGGCTTAAGGATGCCTACAAAAAGGCGCATCCCCGAAGCGAAACGGACTCCGAATAGCTGCTAACGGTGCAGATGTCCCCGGTACCGTAATGACCAAAATTGCACAACGGTGTCGGCCAATAACGGTAAAGTTCGGTATTTTCCCGTAATGATACGGTTTGCTGTTATCGGTGCCGGGCACCTTGGATCAATTCATATCTCACTCTTACCAACGCATAACAACGTTCAGGTTGCCTGTGTTGTTGACCCCGATGAACAGCGCGGTCGTGCAGTTGCGGAAGGCGTCGGAGCCGTATGGGTGCCGCGGGTTGACGCCATGCCTGCAGTTGATGCAGTGGTGATTGCTGCGCCAACCACCTACCATCATGAACTTGCCACACACTGCTTGTTGAGGGGTATTCACACCTTTATCGAAAAACCGGTAACAGCAACGTATGCCCAGGCAACCGAGCTGATGAATCTTGCCGCACAGAGTGGATGCATTGTTCAGGTTGGCCACATCGAGCGGTTTAATCCTGCATTAACGGCACTTGCAGATTTTGCGCTGAAGCCACTCTTTATCGAAGGACATCGGTTGAGTACGTTCAAACCCAGAGCAATCGACGTTAGTGTGGTACAGGACCTGATGATCCACGATATTGACCTGCTGTTGTGGATGACGAAGTCAACGGTCACCGATATCCAGGCTACCGGGGTGGCAGTATTAACCCAAACACCCGATATTGCCAATGCCCGCCTCACGTTTCAGAACGGCTGTGTTGCCAACCTTACGGCGTCACGCATCAGTGCCAAACCAATGCGAAAGCTGAGACTATTCCAGAACGAAAGCTACATCAGCATTGACCTGGCTCAGAGTACCGCCGAGATGTTCAGACTGATTGATCAGTCTGATCTGAATCCAGGACGACAAGTCTCGCTTGGTAACATCACAACGCAGTTCGGCAATAAAGTGATTGTTCTGGAAACACCTGCCGTGCAGCCGGCCAATGCCATTGCACAGGAACAGGCATCGTTCTTGCGCAGTATCACAACCAACGGCAGCTCTGCCGTTACTGTTGAAGAAGCTGCTGAAGCCGTTCGCATAGCAGAGCAAATTGAAGCTGCCATGGCTGCAACGGTACCCCACATATCATAAATTTGCTTAGCGATTAACTTGACGCTCCATCGATTCACTTTTCTTTTACTCGTTTCCGTTACAATCATCCTTTCCGGGCTAGCGAATCCCGCACCCATACGTGCCCAAACCGAGGCTGCCGATTTTTCACGTATTGGTTGTGCAGGGTTTCTTACCAGCACAGTATCCGATTACCAGTGCGTTGGCATCAACCCCGCGAATCTTGGTGTTGTGCCTCAGCCGGAAACGTTTAAGATGTCGGACCCTCTTACCTACGGCATTTTTCGCAAGAAGCGCAACTGGTCGTTTGGTCTTATTGAAGGCGGAGTCAGCCTTCACAGCGACGCTCTAAACCGAAGCGGTGTACTGGATATGCTAACACAAACCTCGAGTGGTACATTTTCGGATAGTGACAAGGTACAGGCGGCTCGTAACTTTGCTAACCGTGGTATCCGGTTTTCCGCTGAGTTAATCACACTTGGTGCAGCATATCAAAGCAACTCATGGGGCGGGCTTGCAGTAACTGTTCGGGAGCGGATCTCCGGCACCTTCCGTTTTAACACGGAAGCCGCACAACTTGTATTTGAGGGACGCAATTTTTCGTATTTCGACAGCGTGGGTGTAACCTATAATGGCGACACTGTGGGGTACAGCACCAACCCACGGTATTTTTCTGACTTGTTTAACGGAACGCAGCTCTCTCTGGTGTGGTATCGCGAACTCGGACTCTCGTACGGCGTTGAACTGGTACACCTGAGCCAACTATCGATCTATGCCGGAATTGGTGCAAAGTATCTCCTGGGCTACGCCCTGATGGATGCCCGCGTTGTTAATGGCAACCTGCATGCACAGAGTGCCTTAAGCCCCGTGTTTGGCGTCAACTACGGTAAGGCTTCCAGCAACTCGCTGATACCGGGCAATGAATTTATCCCCGTTGGCACAGGCTACAGTGTAGACATCGGCATCACCATGCGGTACAAAAACATTGCGTGGAGCGCCAGTGTTGTTGACGTAGGAATGATGGTCTGGGACGGCAATGTTTTTATGGCTCAGGACACCATACTCAACGGTTTGATAAGTACCGGCTTCAGCAGCTATAACATTTTTCAGGAGGCACCCAAGATTACCGGTGACGGGAACTACTTTAAGTGGGTTGGCGCAGCTTCAACCAAGAGCACAATACCCGCACGGGTACGGATTGGCACATCGTACACCCACAACGTACACTGGACGTTCGGCTTTGACGCTGTGTTCCCGGTCACTGATGCCGCCGGTTCACTCGGTGAGCCCATTGTGAGCATCGGTGCCGACTGGCGCCCCACCGTATGGCTTAAATGCGGAACAGGTTTTGGAGCAGGGGGGAACATGGGCTCGTTTATTCCGGCTAGCGTCCTCTTCTCGGTGTTCGACGGTATGTGGGAACTGGGGATTGCCTCACGGGACCTGATAACACTGATCACAACTAATCGTCCGATTATCAGTATGGTTGTAGGAGCAGTACGCCTACGTTTGTAAGTGTATTGTACGAATGTAACGTCCGTCACCCCCCAAACTACAAATCTTTTTTACTGTTTTCCCATGCACTATCCGTTTTCTGATACCGAAACCAAGTGGCAGCAGTTCTGGCAAACAAACGGCACCTACCAGGTGTCTGACGATACCTCACTGCCCAAGTATTACATCCTGGATATGTTTCCCTATCCTTCCGGAACCGGTTTGCACATCGGACATCCCGAAGGCTATACCGCAACCGATATCGTCAGCCGATTCAAACGGATGTGCGGTTTTAACGTTCTGCACCCCATGGGATTCGATGCCTTTGGTTTGCCCACCGAACGTCAGGCGATGGTCGAGAATATTCATCCTACGCTGATCACCCAACGGAACGTGTCAACCTTCATGCGCCAGCTTAACATGTTAGGGTTTGACTTCGACTGGCAGCGGATGGTAAACACCACCGATCCCGGGTATATGAAGTGGACGCAGTGGATGTTTCTGGAGATTTACAATTCGTGGTTCGACCACTCTGTTGGAAAGGCACGACCTATACATGAGCTACCCGTCCCTGAATCAATAACCGATCCGGTCAGCCGGGAGCAGTATATCGACAGCCATCGTCTGGCATACATTGCCCATATCCCCGTAAACTGGTGCGAGGCCCTGGGTACGGTTCTCGCAAACGAAGAAGTGGACGAATGGGTGTCGAAAGGCTATACGGTGGAACGCCGGCCAATGCGTCAGTGGATGCTTCGTATCACCGCCTACGCTCAACGGCTGCTCGACGATCTGGATTCATTGCAGTGGCCCCAGTCCACCATGGAAATGCAGCGTCACTGGATTGGACGCTCGGAAGGGGCTGAGATCCGATTTACCATTGCGCAACACGATGAGCATATCGAGGTGTTCACCACCCGTCCGGACACGATTTTTGGCGCCACCTATGTGTTGCTTGCTCCTGAACATCGCCTGGTGGAAAAAATTACTACCGACGAACAATACATTTCGGTAAATGAATACCGTTCTGCTGCAATGCGTAAAAGCGATCTTGAGCGCACCGAGCTGGCTACCCGAAAAACCGGTGTTGCCACCGGCGCATTTGCCATGAACCCTGCCACGGGAGAACGTATCCCGATTTATATTTCGGATTACGTTCTGGCTCACTACGGTACGGGTGCAATTATGGCTGTGCCTGCGCATGACCAGCGTGATTACGACTTTGCCCGTATCTTCCGTCTGCCCATCGTCCAGGTTGTTGTACCGGATACCGACACCCTCCACGCCCCCACCGATACTCCTGCCCAAGCCTTTTCTGGTAACGGAGTGTGTGTGAATTCTGCAAACAGCACCGTTAACCTGAATGGTTTGCCAACAGCTGATGCAAAACTGGCAATTGTTGAATGGCTGGAGAAAACCAATGTTGGACGCTCCAGGGTTCAGTACCGGCTGCGCGACTGGCTGTTTTCACGCCAGCGCTACTGGGGCGAACCAATTCCGATTATGTACTTTAAGGATGGAACAAAACGCTCTCTTGAGCTTGAAGAGCTGCCGCTAAAACTGCCCGACATTACCGATTTTAATCCGTCCGGCACCGTTGAGTCGGCTCTCTCACTCGTTCCCGAATGGATAGATTTTATTGATCCCAAAACCGGCAAACAGGCAGGTTTCGAAACCAATACAATGCCACAGTGGGCAGGGTCATGCTGGTACTTTTTGCGGTACTGCGATCCCGAGAACACCAGCCGTTTTTGCAGTCGGGAGCTGGAAGAATACTGGATGGGAAATAGTGGCGTTGACCTTTACGTTGGCGGCGCCGAACACGCTGTGCTCCACCTTCTCTATGCACGATTCTGGCATAAGGTGCTCTACGACCTTGGACACGTGAGTGGACCCGAACCGGTGAAACGTTTGTTCCACCAGGGTTTAATCCTGGGTGAAGACGGACGGAAGATGAGTAAGTCTTTGGGTAATGTTGTAAATCCTGATACTGTTGTACAACAGTATGGTGCCGATGCCCTGCGCCTGTATGAAATGTTTCTTGGGCCGCTGGAAGCATCAAAACCATGGAATCCCACCGGTATCGAGGGGATTTCGAGGTTCCTGGACAGAGTGTGGCGTTTGGTCGTACAGGAAAACGGAACCCTGGTTCCAATGTCTGACGATGACGAAACCCGTCCGGAGCTTCTGAAGCTTCTTCATACTACCATAAAAAAAACCCGGCAGGATATTGAGACGCTTAGCTTTAATACGGCCATAGCACAGATGATGATTTTTGTAAATGTTTATACTCCGCTGGACGTGAAACCACGGCAGCACATCGAACAGTTTTTACAATGCCTTGCGCCGTTTGCACCTCATATCAGTGAAGAGTTATGGCACCGTCTCGGAAACCCACCCAGTATTCATCGGACCAGATTCCCTGATTTTAATCCGGACCTGCTTGTTGAATCGGAAGTGGAAATCGTCCTCCAGGTAAATAGTAAAATCCGTGGTAAACTTATGGTACCTGCAGATGCCAAGGTTGACGAACTTGAACGCCTGGCAATGAACAGCGAAACCGTCATTAAACACATCGAGGGAAAAAGCATTCGGAAACTCATCGTTGTCCCCGGCAAACTGGTAAACATCATTATTTCATAACGTGATGCGTAGAATCCTTCTGGTATTCAGCATAATGCTCTGCCATGGTGCCAGTACGCTGTCGGCCCAGGCAGTGCTACCCATTCAGGCACGCCTAAACGAGGTGTGTGCGCTGATCAATGGTCACCTGGACTCTCTTGAGAGTGTTTTCTCCGATGAATTTCTGGCCAAGGTCCCTCCGGCAGCACTCAAGGCAGGCGTTGCAGGCATTGCCGCACTGTCTGGCAGGTGTATGTCGATTCGTGTAATACCAACCCAGGGTGCGTACAGCGTAACTGCCGAAGCGCTAACTGACAGTAACTATACAATTCCGGTGCACATGACCCTTGCCGGCAGTGCGCCGCACAAGATCACAGGTCTGTTTTTACGCACACCACAGAAGCAACAATCCTCGTTGCAGGAAGCCGTTGCCGCGTTAGGCAGGATTGGCGGCACCACATCAGTCTGCGTACAAAACCTTACCTCCGGAACCGTACTTGCAGCAAAGGATACAGGAATTGCTCTGCCTATCGGGTCGGCATTCAAACTCTATGTTTTAGGCACACTCGCTCATCAGATTCGGCATCAACGGAAGCGGTGGACAGATATCATTACACTTCAAAGCATGTACATGTCCGAACCATCCGGTTTTCTTCAAACCTGGCCGGTGGGTTCACCGCTCACGCTATACTCCGTTGCGGCACTCATGATTAGCAGCAGTGACAACACCGCTACCGACCACTTGTTGTTTAGTCTTGGTCGCGACTCGGTCATGAAGTTTCAGACTGTCATGGGGAACCGTCACGCAGCCCTGAACAATCCGTTTTTAAGCACCAGGGAAGCCTTCAAGCTGAAGTACACCCGCAACGGTGAACGCGGTCGATTGTACGCCGGTGCGAGCACAGCCAACAGGTTTACAATTCTTGACAGTATCTCGGCCAGTACTGACACTATTCATTTTGCTTACGAGCCTGTTATGCCGGATTCTGTGGAATGGTTTGCCGGAACCGCTGATCTCTGCCGGGCTATGGCATGGTTGCATTCGGTTTCTACCGCTCCCGATCTTTCCCCAATTGCCGACATCCTGTCAATCAACCCTGGTCTGGATCTTACCAAGGGGGCTTGGAAATATAGTGGGTTTAAGGGTGGCAGCGAGCCTGGCGTTATAAACCTAACCTTGCTTTTGCAGCGTTCTGATGACCAATGGTTTACGGTGTCCGCAACTATGGTCAACCCCAGGGAGGAAGCAACCACTCAGTTTACGATAGCAGTAAGCAGCATTATCTCAACACTTGAAGCTTCCAAAAAGTAATCACACCTAACCAAGACCGTATCTTAGAACGTGGCAAACCAACAGCTAAACAGCAAGCCAACGATTGTGTTCATGGGAACACCGTCCTTTGCCGTGCCTGCCTTACAGGCATTGCACGCTGAATATGGTGTTTCGTGTGTTGTTACCGTACCAGATAAGCCAAGTGGAAGGGGGCTACGACTAACGCAGTCAGCAATAAAGGAAAAAAGCACCCACCTGGGCATACACACCATCCTTCAGCCTGAGAAGCTTACTGATCCCGCCTTTATCGAGCAATTACAATCCATACATCCTGATATTATTTGCGTCATTGCATTTCGGATATTACCTGCTCGTGTTTACTCCACAGCACGGCTGGGAGCGTTTAACGTACACGCTTCGCTGCTGCCCAAGTACCGGGGTGCCGCTCCTATCAATCATGCCATCATAAACGGTGAAAAAGAAACCGGCGTCACGTCGTTCCTGCTGAATGACGTTGTTGATACCGGTAGCATCCTTCACCAAATCCGGTATCCCGTACCACCAGGGTGCACAGCCGGAGAACTCTATGATGCACTTCAGCCTCTGGCGGCACAGTGTGCCGTTGAAACAACCGGATTACTGCTGGCGGGAACGGCCAAACCACGCGTACAGGAGGAAGTCCTGGCATCTCCCGCCCATAAAGTATTTCGCGAAACCTCGCAGATCAGTTGGGAACGCCCTACGCAAACCGTAAGCAACTTTATTCATGGTCTTAGCCCCGTCCCCTGTGCATGGACGCTATGGAACAATCAAATACTAAAAATATTTCGTGTTACGCCGGCCCAAGCCCCCTGCCGTCACGGTGAATGGACTATTCAAAACCGTGAACTCTTTATCGGCTGCAGCGATGGTGCCGTGCGCATCGACGAGGTACAACTCCCGGGTAAAAAACGAATGAACACTGCCAACATGCTGCTGGGATATCGTGGCGCATCATCCGGTATCTGTACTACCAAGGTGAATACATGACAACACTGGCTGAGTTTGTCCGGAATACCGAGTTCTTTGTGATTGCCCATCGTGGTGACAGCGGCCGTGCACCCGAAAACACCCTTGCTGCCATAACCCTGGCTTTACAGTCCGGTTCGCCCATGATTGAAATTGACGTTCAGGGAACTGCTGACCATTCCCTTGTTGTATTTCACGACTCAGTATTAGGCAGAACTACAAATGGTCACGGGCAGATCAGGATGTTCTCAGCTGGTGAAGTACGAGCACTTGACGCCGGCGGATGGTTCAGCCCCGATTTTGCCGGCGAACGTATTCCCTACCTTACCGAAGCCCTTGACCTGATACAGGGCAATGCCTACCTGAATATCGAGGTAAAATCGCATGCCGGTGATGCGAACACCATACTTCACACCCAGCTGCTGCTTCAGGAAATCCGGAAGAGAGACCTGTTCCCGTTTACCATGTTTAGTTCGTTCGATCATGAGTTGCTTTTAGACCTGCGAAAGGCCGTACCCAACATCATTACGTGTGCGCTGAACGTACCTGCTGACGCCAGGCTACCGTCGGATGTTGTGGCGTCGTGCATGGCAAATTCGTACGGCTGCTCTGTTCACGAGCTCACCACCATCAAGGCTGAAAACTGCAGCATGCACAGGCTTCCGTGGGGTGCCTATACGGTAAACACACCCGAACAGCTTCAGTACGTACGGACGTACGGTTTACATGCAGTTGTAAGCAACCATCCGTCAACACTTTTGCAGTACCTACCCTAAACAAAGATGGACCCCACAATTATCGGTCTGATTGCAGGCACCTGCTCTACATTTGCATTAGCCCCACAGGCATGGAAGGTGTACAAGACAGGTCTTGTTTCGCAGTTAAGTTTAAAAACACTGATACTCATGGTAGCCGGTGTTCTACTCTGGCTTACCTATGGTATCCTTGTGGCTGACATCAGCATCCTCTGGGCAAACGGCGTAGCCTCTTTCTTTGTTTCGTACCTTTTTCTTGCTAAAATGCGGGATATACGAAGGAATCGACACAGTAAATAGTATCATTTTTTAATGGCAATGCTATGGCACATGTTGGCGTATTATTAAGCGGATGCGGTGTATTTGACGGATCGGAAATCCAGGAAAGCGTCTTTGTACTGTATCATCTGGCCCGACACGGGTTTTTGGTTTCGTATTACGCACCGGACGTAAACCAGATGCACGTTCTGAACCATATTACCGGAGCCGAACAGCACGAAACCCGGAATGTAATGGTTGAATCGGCACGAATCACCCGGGGCACCATCTCTCCCGTTAGCGAGTTTGACGCCGATCGAATGGACGCCCTTGTGCTACCCGGTGGCTTTGGAACGGCCAAGAATCACACCAATTGGGCAGTTAGCGGTGACGGTGGTACTATCAGGCCCGATGTGCAGAACGCTGTTGTGCACATGGTGAAGCGTTCAAAGCCGGTTGTTGCGCTGTGCATGGCTCCAACCACGGTTGCAAAGGCTTTAGAAGGCAGCGGTATCAAGGCCCGACTTACAGTTGGCACGCCGCAAGAGCCTTCGCCCTACGATATTGCCGGAATTTCCGACGGTATTACGCACCTTGGCTGTGTTGCCGAGTACAAAGGGATCACCGAGATCAGTATTGATACCGAGAATAAAATTATCTGTGCGCCCTGCTACATGATGGAAGCCGGTATCACCGAGATTTTCAGCAACGTTGAGCAGGCCATTAACGCCCTTGCCGAAATGCTGGGAGAAAATCCGGGATGAACCCGCCGGTATCACTGCCTGCCCTGATTTTCCCGTCGTTTGAAATCAAGATCGACACTTCGCAGGAATATACTAAGATTTTTGATGAAGTGCGGAAGAAGTACGTGAAGCTCACATCAGAAGAATGGGTACGCCAGCATTGTATTCACTGGCTTGTCTCAAAAGGATATCCTGTGGGACGCTGCAGTGTGGAGCGTACGCTCCCTTCGGCCGAGTTGCGATATGATGTGTTATGGATGGATGCGTATCTGAACCCATTCCTGCTCATTGAATGTAAATCACCCTCAGTAACCATCACCCACGAAACGCTGCGTCAGAGCGCATGGTATAACCTCACGCTGAAAGCCCCGTACATCCTGTTAACAAACGGGCTGACGGCGTACTGTGCCCGGGTTCCCGAACAGGGCACACTTACCATGTTGTCCGACGCACCCGACTATCCACACCTCACACAAGAATGAATACCATTACCCTGCATTCTCCGCTTGACATGCACGTGCACTTCCGGCAGGCCGACATGTTGCGTTTGGTAGCACCTCAAACGGCGCAGTTTTTTGCTGGTGCCGTCGTGATGCCCAACCTTGTACCACCAGTCACCAGCATCGAGGCGCTAAATAATTATACGATCGAGGTACAAGATGCCGTTAGCCCCTATCCCTTCACACCGTATATGACGCTGTTTTTCAGGGATTACACCCAGGCTGAACTGGAAGAAGCACGCAACATGATCATCGGTATCAAGCTCTACCCCGCCGGGGCAACTACAAACAGCGAAGCTGGTGTTCGGGAAATTACTGCAATGGACGCTACGTTTAGGACAATGCAGGACCTGGACATCCCGCTTCTGGTCCATGGCGAAACGCACGGATTTGTAATGGACCGTGAGCGTGAGTTTGGCGATATCTACCGGTATTTGGCACGAACATATCCACGGCTTCGCATTATCATGGAGCACATTACCACGCGCGACTCCGTGATGCTCCTGGACGAGTACGAAAACCTGTACGCAACCATCACAGTGCATCATCTTCTGATCACGCTTGACGATGTGGTTGGTGGTCTGATGAACCCTCATTTATTCTGCAAGCCTATAGCCAAGAAACCGGAGGACCGTGACGCTCTGCTCCAGGCAGCATTGGATGCCCACCCCAAGGTGATGTTTGGCTCAGACAGCGCTCCCCACCCGCGCCGAAGCAAGGAAAGCCCCGGATGCGCGGCAGGGGTCTTTACCGCACCGATTGCCCTACCTCTGCTGGCATCGCTGTTTCATAAGCACGGAGCAGCATCCAACCTACAGGCATTTGTAAGCAATAACGCACAAACAATATATCGTATTACGCCACCCGCCACAACGATTACACTGGCAGAAAAGGCGATTACCATTCCCAAACACAGCGGAACAGTAATTCCAATGTGGGCAGGAAAGAAACTTGACTGGTCAGTAGCTCAAAGTGTGGTGATCTGACATTCTACGATTGTTTAGTAACGTTCCACAATTCCTTCATCGAGCCAAGCGAGCCCATCACCCCTGAGGCTTCGTACGGCATAAAGACAACTTTATTACCGCCGGCTGCCATTTCCTTAATCGCATCGATATACCGGACGGCAATAAGGTACGACGTGGGGTCGCCCTTTAAGTTAGCCACGGCTTCCGCAATTTTCCGAATTGCCTCAGCCTCGGCTTCTGCAACCGCAATTCGTGCTTCAGCTTCTCCCTCGGCATTTAATATTTGTGATTTCTTTTGTCCTTCAGCATAATTGATCTGTGATTCGCGTTTACCCTCTGACTCAAGGATAGCACTCCGTTTCTCGGCCTCGGCTGTAAGGATTGTTGCACGCCGGTCGCGCTCGGCACGCATTTGCTTCTCCATTGCTTCCTGGATATCGCGAGGAGGAATAATATCCTGAAGTTCTACGCGATTAATCTTGGCACCCCACTTATGTGATGCCTCATCAAGGATTACCCGGAGTTTTGCATTAATCGTGTCGCGAGATGTTAGCGTCTCATCCAAATCAAGCTCGCCAATCACGTTACGCAGCGTGGTTTGGGTAAGTTTTTGAATCGCATCGGGAAGGTTGCTGATTTCGTACACCACCTTCATGGGGTCAGCTACCTGAAAGTACAGCAGTGCATTAATTTCAATGGTAACGTTGTCACTTGTAATCACGCCCTGACGCGGGAAGTCGTACACAGTTTCACGCAGGTCAATACGTTTTGTGGTTGAATGCGTGTACACGTTCTGACCGCGTGGATCGCTGCGCACAAAACGCCAGTCAATACTGCGTGGTTTATCAAGAATGGGTATCACCACATGAATGCCACTGTCAAGGATCTTGTGAAATTTCCCCAAGCGTTCAATAATCATAACTTCAGCCTGCCGTACGATGATAATCCCTTTTATGAGGAGAATCATCACAAATAGGGCGAGCATAAAGAATAAGAAGACTGCTGCTTCTGCGGCCATACAACTACCTTTTAATAAAAGTGAATAATCGAAAGGGGCTTTGAACCGGTTATCCGGAACGTCGGACTACCAAAATAGAAGAATCTACGCGCTCAATCACAATAGGGGTGCCGTCAGGAATTTCTTGTTCGTCAGCTGATACCGCCAGCCAGCTGTCGGCATCAACCTGAACCCTACCGCGCCCGATACCGGCCGGTATTGTTTCGGTAACGAAGGCCTCCCGGCCAACAAGGGCATCTACTCCGGTAGGGATACCCTTTCCGCCATCCTTAATCGTGCGTAGCAGTAGGGGGCGCACAGTTACAAACGAAACCAGACCGGCCACCGCAAAGGCAATGAACTGCCAGGCAAGGTCTGCTCCCAGCCAGCCGGCAATAGCAGCGGCCATTGCGGCAACACCGATATTAGCAAGCACAAATCCCGGAGTAAAAATCTCCAGGATGAAAAGGATAATTGCAACTACAAGCCAGATCTGAGGGTAGGTCATTGTTACTGCCTGTATATGAGAAATGCCTCGGAATTAAGCCCCTGCCGACAGAGGAATTCAGCAAAAAGACGTTTATAGTTTTGCACTCCCGGCGCAAGTACCGTGGCGCGTTCAAAAGCTATGTATGCATTATAGACAAGCCCCATTGATTCAAATACCGATGCCTGAACAACTTCGCTGATGGCACTCTGATCACTGCCACACTCGTTCCTGACGTCCTCGATTGCAGCAGTAATTTGGTCGGCTTCGTCCTTAGGGGCAAGGTATAATGCGTACTCATCTGACCGAAAGCCCGGATTTGCGGAATCTTCTACGTGCCAGTAGTACACTGCTCCCGGAACAAAACCCGCCTGGGTCACACTGAGCCGCGATGCTGTATCGGTCACCACCCTGTCAATAATGGTACGGTCCTTGGTATCACTAACAACAACACGGTAGCTACCGCAGCTTGGTGCCCGGTGCCACCACATCTGCAACGTATCGGTTATCAGCCGTGTGTTCCGTGGCATGATCACGCACAGCAAACTTCCTGAGGAAATTTCCCTGTCCTGAACTGCTGCAAGAGCGGTAAGTTCACCAGGTGCACCCACAATGCTCAAAATACTGTCAACGGCATTGACATCATCACCGGCAGCCCGCTCCACACTACCTGTTGTTTGCATCTTAGAGCGATGCGCCTCTTTAAACGATACTGGTTCACTGACCTCGGTGAGTTCATCCATTACATAGGCAACGAACTTGTTGGTAACAGATCCTGTTTTTTTCAGGGCAGCCTTGTTAAGGTCGGCAAGGTTATACGAGCCTGGTTTTGCAAGCTCAATAACCTTTCCGTTGGTGTGAGCCAGGCTAACGTATCCCTGTTTGGGGACGGTAATTGAGCCGCTCGTTTTCAGCCTGCTGCCAATCTGAACACCTGCACCACCAACAGTTACTGTACCACGCAGTGCAAGAATTTTAAAACTGCCTTGAGCCATGCAGTGCATCACGCAGCCGGCAGCAAGAACACTATACACGATAAAACGAAGTAATCCGGTCATGAGCTCTGACCTCCCTTGCTGTTACTATCCTTGTTTACGTCAGAATCAGCATGTTCTGATCGATGCTTTTTCCAGCGGTTATACCCCATGATGGCAAGCTTCTTTATTGAGTCTTCGTACATGTCGTGAACAGTTCCCACCAGAAAAACACCAAGAAACGCTGGCGTAAAAGCCAGTTTATAATCGTAGTTATTAAACACGTAGATTGTCAGAAAAAGCATTGTTACAGTTTGTCCAAGCTGGATTGCCATTGCAATCATCTCGTACACTACACTGTTCTGTTCGGCAAAATACGTCAGTACAGCCACATTAACATACAATAACACAAACCCGAACAGAATCGACAACCAGAAGGGCATCACATTAATATAGCGGCCGCGCAGTATCATGCTTGCCACATTGGCGTGTATTACTGCCCCGTACATGTCGGGGAAGGCACGTCCAACGTAATGCTTATTAATCGGGGTAAAAAAGATGTCTTCTAATGCCGCTGAGCCCAAACTTTCACCAAGGAATCCGACAATCACAATCTTGCCACGAACTACTGACAAGTCTGTGGCCGAATCCATCGCCTGCCCCACATCAATGCAGTAAAATGACTCAAGATTACCGTGGTAGTTAATGGGCTCGGTTTTGGCGGTTCTTGCCAGAGCGATACGTGCAGCCTCCGGATTTACATACTGTACCAATTTCAGGGCAAGACAGGGCTCACGGGTAGTATTGTAAAAATCCTGAAGAGCGATGTCGCGGCACGTCATGAACGCCGCTTCCTGATCAATCACAAGGTTTGTGAAGCCTGTCTCAGCCCCCTTCATGAACGTTGGATGACTAACAACCAGCGTATCGAACACATCATATACTTCTGTATCATCGGTGCTCCGTTCCAATGGTGCCGATTCTTCCAAATCAGATTTGTACGCCAGCTTTGATGCCATGACAACGTTTGGTAGCGATGCCAGAGCGTTAGCAAGCCGCTGGTCTGCAGCGGAATCGCTTTTCAGTGTTTTAAAAAACACGTCCACACCTACCACCGCTGGCTTATATCTGGCAATGCGTTCCAGTATCCCCGCAATTTCGTCTCGTGAAGCATAGCCGATATTTACCAGCACAATGTTGGTGTCAACACGCGTCATCTCGTCCGACCTGAATTGCGAAAACACAATGTCGGTTACGTCGATATCTCCGATTGCCTGCCCCAGCGGGTCCAGGAAGGCAACGTTTTGCGGAATGATGTACAGCAAACCGATAACGCCAATGGTACTGATCGACACCAGAAGATTATCGAGCTGAAAAAACGTACGGAAGAACGTTGACATGGGTGGTAAATACTGAGTATGTTCTGGTACAGGCTTGTTGCAAAATAGCTATCGCAACGGCATGTTGTTGTAGTTTGGTGTTTTATGCAAAACAGCACCATTCCTTCGGCCGCCTTTAACCCAACCATCCTAACCTGCGCCAATGGTTTAACAGTCGTGATTGATACTGTGCCAACTGCTCATTCTGTTGCACTGGGAATCTGGGTTAAGGCCGGAACACGTGATGAACTTCGCAATCAGGCGGGTGTGGCCCATCTTGTTGAGCATGCTGCGTTTCGGGGGACAGCTACGCGGTCGAACATCATGATTGCAAGGGGCTTCGAAAATGTGGGAGCATACGCCAACGCCTTTACTACCAAGGAAGAAACCTGTTATTACGTACGCTCGCTGCCGGAACATCTGGGGAAGGTTCTGCCTATTCTGGCTGACGTTGTTACCAAGCCTGTTTTTCGTGACAAGGATGTTGCCAAGGAACGAAAAATTATCATTGAGGAAATCCATGCCTATGAGGATGAGGCTGAAGAGTTTGTTCTGGATCTTGCAGAACAGTACCAGTTTGAGAAGCACCCACTGGGATCACCGATAGTTGGATACGAGCAGACATTAGAGCAGATTTCGGCTGATACTGTTCGCACCTTTCATAAAAAATTTTATACAAGTACCAATATGGTGCTCACAGTGTCGGGTAACGTTCAACCCGCAGAAGTGTATGATCTGATCGAACAACATCTTGCAGATATCCCCCGTGCACGTACCAAACTCAGGCGTACAACTCCTTGCCTGCCACAAGTGACAACCATTACCGAACGTCGGGCCGTCCATCAGGCCCATATCGTGTGGCACCGCCGTTGTGGTGGTTACACCTCGGCCGACAAAACGGCGACGTCGGTGCTTAACGTCATCCTTGGTGACGGCATGAGCAGCAGACTGAACGTTAAGCTGCGCGAGACCAGTGGCGTAGCCTATAGCGTTGGTTCGCATCTTCAGCATTTTTATGATACCGGAATGCTTACGATTTATGCGGGAGCCCATGCCCGCCGAACGGTACACAGCACGGTCCTGATCGAAAAAACTCTCACTGCTCTTGCGCGTGACGGCGTAAAGAAAGCCGAACTGATACGAGCAAAGGAGCAGCTCCGTGCTTCACGGATTATGGCACTGGAATCACTGTCGGCACGGCTGAATTTGCTGGGCAAGGGAATGCTTGACGAAGGCAAGCCTGAAAACCCGTACGAGGCCATCGCTGACGTCATGGATGTGTCGGAAGATCATGTTAACCAGCTGGCAAGATCGTTGTGTGTGCCTGACGAATGGCACCGGCTTACCTTACTGCCGGAGGATGCATGAGCACGTTGTCACTCAGCCCGGAACAGCAGAGTGCACTAAGTGCCGGCCGACATTTTGTGGTGCGCGCCAATGCAGGGAGCGGAAAAACCTTCCTGCTCACCATGAGAATTGTGTGGCTGCTGATACACGAAAACGTCGCTCCCGAACACATCGTTGCCATTACATTTACAACCAAGGCTGCTGCCGAAATGAAGCAAAGAGTTCGGCATCTCATAGACAGGTTTCTGGATTCCGCCGAGGATCGCTCTACTGTTTTGGGGACCTCAGGAAGCGATGCCGAGATCATCAGCAAGCTTACCGCTATCCGGAATTCGATTGGCAAGCTCAGAATCTCCACCTTTCATGCCTTTGCCACTGGCATTCTTCGGAATTACGGTGCAGCCATTCGTCTGGACCCGAATTCGGGCGAACTGTCTGACAGGAAGCGTCGCGACCTCCTCCTGCAGATAACAGCACAGACACTCCAGTTGTACCCGGCACAACACACAGAGCTCTGCTTTGATTACCTGGGCATGAAGGGTACACACGAATTGGTGTACACCCTTGCGGGAAACGGTGAGTTACTGCAGTCAATTAACAGTTACCGGTCGAAAACAGCTAATCTGGCCGACACCCGACTGGAGCGTGCCTCCACGATTGCTTCCGAGATACTGAAACCACTTGTTGACACCGTTTACAAGACGCTGAAGAACAGCGAATGTGCCAACGATCCCAAATGTAAACCCTTGCTGGAAAGCCTTGGGAACGCTCTGCAGGTGTTATTGTCAGCTCCCACCAGTTTTGATGGCATTGCTTCTGCCATCAAGGCTCTGAAAGAGTTCTATACGGATTCAGGTACACCGCGTAAGAAAAAGGTATTTACGGACTACCTGCCCGACATTCAGTCTGCATTAAAATCAGTTTTTGCCCTTGCCAAAGTAAACCCAGCCGCAGAGCGTACGCAGGCAGAGGTGTTAACGGTGCTTGCCAACATTGCAACAGAGGCGCATACCAGATTCAGTGCGGAGAAACGCAGGGCTTCGGTTATGGATTTTGACGACATGATGCTGTGTACCATGCAGTTGTTCGAAACGCATCCGGAAATCTGCAGTATGGTGCGTTCATCGGTCAAACATCTCTTTATTGATGAGTTTCAGGATACCAATCCGCTCCAATACAAGATTGTAACAAAACTGGTACCGAACCTGATTTCTGGGAACGAACACCTGAGCAGCCCGGAGCTGTTTGTTGTTGGCGATGATAAACAAAGCATTTACGGTTTCCGCGATGCCGACGTCCGACTTTTTAAAGAAGTTGAACATGCTGCAGAGCGGGTGAATAGGGTCAAAGCCCCTTCCCTTCCAACGCAGGCAATAACCCTGCAAAGCTCATACAGGATTACTCCGTCCCTTGCCGATGCCATCAACAACGTCTGCCGGCTGGTTTTCCCCGGAGACACAGAATTCGATGTGCCGTACAGCAACCTGATTTCGCAGCGACCGCAGCATAACACCACGCTGGTTGGTACGTTGCGCGTTATTACTGTTCCTCCGAACACCAAAGATGGCAGTGCTGACGCTTCGGATTTAGAGAGCCCTGCGGTAACGCAGGCTTCGGTAGCAGAATCTGTTGTCCAGGAAACCGATGAGTTAGACATCGTTGTTCGGTATGTGCTGAGCATACTAAACGGCTCGGCTGATATTTCTGTTATTAGCAATCGTGGCAGTGGTATCGAGCAGCTTACTGCCCCCCAGGCAGGCCATATAGCCATCCTGGTTAGAAAGCGGAACGAAGTTTCCGAACTTGCACGCCGGCTTCAGGCAAACGGCGTCCCGGTGCTTGTACATGGCGGCCGTGCCTTTTTCTCGCGTCCTGAAGTTGCCGATATCCGCAACCTGCTGCGTGCTCTTACGGATACCGACCCGATTGCTCTGGCGGCCGTTCTCCGGTCTCCGTTGTTTCGGTGTACTGATGCTGACCTGTTGTTTGTGCGTTCAGTCGGCAACGGCGCACCGTTTAGTCACGATGCCTTTCTGACAAGTGTGCAGCACCCACATGCTCCGGAGTCGCTGGTGCGCGCCCGTGATATCCTTGCCTTGCTGAAGCAATTACTGCCAACAACTCCACCCGATGCCATCGTGTTGCAGGCCCTCATGGAAACACAGTGGCACAAACAGATCGGCAATCATCCGCGCAGGAATCAAATCATTCATAACGTTGATAAACTTATTGACCTGATCAGGATTGAACAGCAGGCTCCTGGCGCCTCGCTGCTCACTGTTATCGGCAGTATCCAGGTGCCCGACGAAACTGATAACGAAGCCGAGCGTGTTCCACCGGTAACCGATGCTGTGCAGATCATGACGCTGCATGCGTCGAAAGGCATGGAGTTCCCAATCGTTCTGCTGTGCGGTATCAGCTCTGCAGGCCGAAGCGATTCGGTTCGCACGTCTGACCAGCTAAGTTTAACCGTGAATCTGCCGTCAAATCGGGGAGCAGAACACTGGAGCTGTCCGGATGCCCTTGGTGATTCCGCCTCGCATGTTGTGAATGGCATCATTGCACAAGAGCGAATCCGTGCCGAGGAGAAACGTCTGTTGTATGTTGCATTAACCCGAGCCATGGATCATGCTGCTGTTGTTGTTAATCCTGAAGGGGGCTCCGGCTCGCGGATGCTTTCGCTCCTGGCTGAAACCGGCGCAATCAAACACTTTACCCCCTATACAGTCACTGCAACCCCCGGGACGGTACACGTTACTGCATCGTCACCTTCATTACTACCTCTGCATGAACCAATTCGCACCTCCGGTATGCCAGCAACCGTGCATGTAAGTTCACTCGCGTCGGCGAATTTTCTTGGGGGTCCTGCGTCACCTTCCGGTTCCATGGATACCGGAACGGAATTTCACCAGCGCATTGCCCTGCTGCTGACGAACCAGTATCAACCCTCCGGGACCGAGCCGGCCGAGTGGAGTCGGTTTCTTGACGTCAGAGATGTTTGGCAGCCGCCCGGCGCAATTGCCCAGGTAGAACAGGAGCGGGTTGGGATGCTGGGAGCTACGCTGGTGATTGGTCGGCCCGATGTGATATTCAGAATTAGTCCTACACATGCAGAGATCTGGGACTGGAAGCTTATCAGCCCGACATCTGATGAAGAGTACAAACATTACTCTGCCATGTATTATCACCAGCTGCTGGCCTACGCCTGGTTGCTGCTGAAACCGGAGACTGAGCTTGAAACCGTTGATGCCTACCTTGCCTTTGTTCCCAATGCCGGACCGGACCGCAGCACGTGGACCAGCAAGTGGACGTTTCGCAGGGACCATCTTCAGGAGCTTGAACGCGAGCTTACGGATGCAATCGCATCGGCAGCTGCTACGGCTGATGCCCACGCCCACTGAAAGTTGTATCCGCCCAGCCACCCTGTAACATCGACAACCTCGCCAATAAAGTAGAGTCCGCCAACCGTGGTGCTCTCCATGGTTTTTGATGACAGTGCACGAGTGTCAACACCGCCTCTGGTGACTTCTGCCTTAGCATACCCTTCGGTGCCACAGATTTCAACCGTCCATTCTTGAAGGGAGTCAAGTGCCTCGCGAAATGTTTTTGTAGCCATCGAAGCCCGGGTATGGCCGAGACGTTCGTCAGGCCACTGCTGAAGCAACCGCTTTGGCAGGATCTCGCCCAGTATGGTACGCAGCAGTCGCTTCTCGGCAGCTCCTGCAGCGGAGACAGATTCCGGAATACCATCAGGCAGCAGATTAACAACAATAGAATCAGCCTGACCAAGGTAGGTAGAGATCTGCAGAATCGCCGGACCACTTAAACCATTGTGAGTAAACAGCATTGATTCAGAAAAAGCAGTATTGCCGGCAGTAACCCGTACCGGCAGACTTACACCCGAAAGTGTACCATATACACGCCGGAATTCCGGCGTACTTACCAGTGGCACCAGCGCCGGTGCTGTTTCGGTTACCGGCATCGAAAAGTGTTGTGCAATCCGGTGTCCTATCCCTGTAGCACCCATGCGTGGAATCGAGAGTCCTCCCGTTGCAACCACCACTGCATCAGCTTCAAGAATGCCTGATGACGTTTCCACCCGAAACCGGTCAGCCTTTTCAACGGTGTGTATCGTTGCGTTAAATTCAAAGCGTACCCCACCAAGATTGCATTCCGACATCAGCATTGCAATAATCTGTTGTGCCGAACCATCGCAGAATAACTGTCCCCTGGTTTTTTCATGCCAGGAGATCCCGTATTGATTCACCATCATCAAAAAGTCAGTTGGTGTGTACCGTGACAAAGCCGACCTTGCAAAATGCGGATTGGCAGAAACGTATCTATCGGGAGCTGTTTCAAGATTTGTGAAATTGCAGCGTCCGCCACCACTAATCCGAATTTTCTTCCCGGGACTGCTCATGTGTTCTACAACGGTAACATGAACGCCCTGCCGTGCTGCACGTGCGGCACACATCAATCCCGCCGCACCGGCACCCAGCACAACAACATGTTTCATCGAATTACAACAAAGGGAACCGTATCGGTGAAAATACCTGCACTGATTCGTGCAACATACATGCCCGACGGAAGGTCTGCAACATCAAGCCGCACAGCATAACTGCCGCCGGGAAGCAGTGTATTGCCATCAAGCACGGAATGCACAATTCTACCGGATGCATCATTAATCGTAATCACCACCGGTACAGTTTCGTGCATCCTGAACTGAATGGTTGCCGGCTGATCTGCAGTAACCGGATTAGGATCGATACGCAAGAGCGGCTGGCCGGCAGTGCTGAAACGCACCACCGTGATATCACACTTCCCAACAGTAACAAAGGGGGCCTGACCCGGACGTGGTACTACATCCAGGAATTGCAGTGAGTCACTAACAAAGCCTGATGCTGTTGCAGTAATGTTGGTTGCCGTGAATTCGGGAACAGTTACAACAAACCGGAAACGTGCAAGCGGTCCCGCAGCCAGGGTGTCAGCATCGGTAAGTGTTAGCACCACAATGCCGGGTTGCAGATAGTTCACCGTTGAATTGCCGGGCTTTGCAAGTTGTACTGCATCAAGGTACTGGAGTGACCGTGGATTGTACTCAATTCTGAACTCAGCATCTGTACCGTTCAGCCAGTGCGTAACACCGTTGTACACTGTTGCGATATCTACATCAAGCTGGAGCGGGATTTCAAGGGTATCTCCAATAACACCTGAAATTGTATCAATAACAAAATGTACTACTGCCGGTGCAGTTTGAATGTCCAACTCGGGAGCATAACCATAGCCCGTGACAGCACTTACCGTTTGCGTGTTGCATGGCGTTGTGCTAACGGCCCGAACTGTGGTGTCAACCTGCCGCTCTGCCTGTGGGCAGAACCGTAGGGTAACTACGGCGCTGTCACCGGGTGCAATACTGCTCCCGATGGGTGGTATGCTGGATACGACTGACGTGTAGAGAGGCAGATCGACCAAACTGTCTATCGTATTCGATATATCACCCACATTCACAACCACAATGGTGTGTTCGCTACAGTCTAAAATCCTGACGCTGTCAAATGCCACCGGATTCCGTATCGCTATATCAGAGAGCTGCGCAATAATCGTCCCACGGTCTCCAACGCCAATCAATCGATACAGGATTACATCTTCGGTATCAAAATTTATACTGTCAACCGAAACCGGACTATTGGCACGGTTGTTAGCCACGGTAACAAAACGCAGATAAGCAAACGGGTTTAGCGAGTCAACACCGCAAACATTCTTAAGCGTCACCCTAATACCACCGTACGGCGAGACATCGGTCATCACTGATGACGTGTACTGAATTCCACCGGTTCTTGACGTACACTGGTTAGACAGAAGTGGCGACGTTACATCCAGCAATCTGAGCTGAGAGCTATCGTAATCAACCCTCATAAAGATGTCAACTACCGAGGCATCAATCGATATCGACGAGTGGAGCGGTATCACCAGAGTATCGCAGCTTGCCATAACAAACGTATCCGGTACTACACGGTTCGGGTCGAACTGAAAGGCAATACCGCGCGGCTGAGCAAATCCCTCGCCACGCACCAGCACCGTTGTATCGGCCCCTTTACATGGCTTACTATAATATATTACCATTTTGGCAAGATACACTCGTGGTGCCCTTGGCCGCTGTCGTACTTCGATCGTGGCATTGCTTCCCGGCTCCAGTACAAGCGGAAAAACCGTTGGCTGGGTAACAACAAACACCCGCTCGTCCGGCAGGAAGCCAATGGAATCAATCACCACCGTATCCTGAGCTGGATTAAGAACAAAGCTGGGTATCGAAAGCCTGACGGTGCGGGCAATCGGACTAAGGATGTCGATAACACCCGATGGGAACTGGATTGCCAGGGGGTACGGTGCAAAGGTGAGGGCACGCTTACCGATCAGGAAGGCTTCGATTGACCGGGACCATGCCGATCCATGCGTGTTGATATGAAGCATGGCCTGCACTTCCAGGCTCGCTGAGTCGGCAGGCACGTTGGGACAGAACCGAATAACAACCGTGTCTCGCTGCCCGGGAGGTATGCTGTAAGGTACAACACCGGTTGGTGAGAATTTCGACGTCCACGAGAAGAACTGCGGTCGCCCACCCGTCACTCCGGCAGAGTCAATCCACATTGAATCAACCACCATGTCGAATACCGCCGATGCATTTAGGAGCTCAATACTCCGGTTGCTGCAGTCGCATGGGCGGACGTAACCAAAGTTAACAAGGCTCAGGGCACTCTCCAGCTCCATGATAATTCCCCGGCCGTTTACCTGGCCTTCCCCTGTAATCTGACAGGGGGCTGATGAATACGCTACCAGCTGACTGTTGTATGCAGTACTGGCGGTAGGTCTGAACTCTATATCCACCGTGATGGAGTCGCGTGGCTGCAGTACAAGCGGAACCGGCCGGCTTGTGCCCGCCACGCTAAAGCCGGCACCTACCGACAGGCTGTCAATCGTGATGGGCATCGGTGACGTATTTTCTACAACAAGGGTAAGGACTTTCGCGTCGCCTACTTCAACAGTTCCGTAGGCTGTAAGTTCGGTAATAAATATTTTTGGTGTTGCCGATGTACCGATAAGCTGAAGCGTCCAGTTCGAGTCAGCTTCATCAGTAAAGCGCACGAAAGCACGGTCAGCACGATCGGTTGTTAAATCGGCAGGAGTGTATTCCACCACGAAACAGACACTGTCACCACCTGCAATTGAATACGCCGATTGCAGCACGGGCGGATCAACCAGTGAATACCGTCCGGAGGGATTATCAAACTGCACATTGCGTATCTGCTGTGGGGCACCGCTAATGTTAACAATGCATACTGTATCCTTCTCGCTGCCGCAGGCTACAACATTCTCGGTCTTCATCACCAACGGTGAAAACCTGAACCGTTCCAGCACGCCACGTCCGCGCAGGTCAACGCAGTCAACCGTATAGCACCGGGTCTCGAACAGGCATAGCCGGTCAGTGTAGCGCACAGAATCAATCGGTCGAAACGTTACCGGTATTTGCACCGTACTGTTTGGAGGTATTGTTCTTCCTGTGCCGGCCAGGAGAACAAACGAAGCACCACGCTCAACATAGAGCGAAATCGTGAGCGGATCGTCGGGCGAAAGGTTTCGTGCAGTAACGTTGAGTGTGCGCTGCCGGCCCACCACAACATCGCCGAAATCAACACTGTCAACACTCCATTCAACGCGATTGTCAAGCCCCCTTCCACTGACCTTAATAACACGCTCAATTACGCATCCGCCAACCTTGGTACGGATGATGATGCTATCGGTAACGGGCCCCGGTGCACGCGGACGAAACCGGACCGCAATTGGATCGTACCCTGTTTTTGGAAGTACGGTAAACGGGAGCCGTACCTTGTAATGGGTAAAATCGGGGGGGACGATAATGGTGTCGATCGTTAACGGAGTAAGTGTAAGGTTCGACCAAACGTAGTACGCAGGACTGGAGAGCTGACCCGGACATACCGAGCCGAATTTCAGATTGTCGATGCGTTTCTCCCCGCTGGTTGATCGGACGGAAATTACCTCCTGAGTTCTGCCCTGAAGAACGATTTCGATTGGACGTGACTGGCACCTGTCAGTACTAACCAGCCTGATGGTATCGGAATAATCGTTGGTGGTATCTCTGACGAAGCTGCGCACGACGACGGTTGTACAGGCTCCGGGTGCAAGCTGCAGAGGGAACGTAACGTTCATGACTCTAAAGCCCTGCGGCTCGCGGGTATTCATTGATGTGATGGTAATTGAACGCGGTGCCCCAAGCAGGTCAGACGTGTTGCAAATCGTAATCGAGCTGTCAATAAATTGCTGTGCCTTGCACCCCACCAACAGGGTATCAAACACTATAGAATTGCGGCTGACGTTCAGTTCGGTGATCCTGGTAAGATTCAGCTTAATGTAGGCTGTACTACCACACCGGTTGGTGCCTGAAATCTGGAGTGTATCAAGGAAATCGCCAACGTGTGTTCCCTTGTACGTAACCGTTGCCGTCACCGGCACACCTTTTACCAGTGGCAGTTGTGTAGGGGTTACCGTAAAGGCCGATGCCTCCGGACCGCGGATGCGGAGATTCACCGTGCTACCGCATTCCGACGTATCCTCGATCGTAAATGTCCAGCTGCGAACACTATCGCATAAGATCTGTTCGGTAACCTGCTGCGGACTCACAATGACTGTTCGCGGAACACTTCTCTTACTCGCCTTGTTGGTTGCCTGTGCACGCAGCGCGCCGGCGTGCCCGTGACCGGTGGCATCACAGATATCATTTAAGTTATTAACCGGTTCATTGCACCGATAATAGGCCTGAAGTCCCGGCTCGTTCCCTGCCAGTGAGCTGTTCATCCGGCACTTGATGTCTTGCGGCGAAACTACAAGGTTCCATATTCGCATCTCGTCCATCTGCCCCAGCATAGTCCGGTACAGTGCCTCGTTATCTGCCATGGCATTGCATCGTGCGAACTGGGTTTGCAAACCAGGATTTTCAAGGGGCTTCAGGTAGGTTGTGGGATATGTGGCATTGGTAGCAGGAGCGACGGCAGGCACACCATTAATGAAGAGCTGAACTGACGCTGTGTTGCCGTTAAAGACGGCAGCCACATGCGTCCACGTACCGTAGTACGGACTAAACGCAGCCCGTGCTACCGTATTATCGACGTCTTTCAGTTGCGTAGCTTCGGGGCTTACCTCAAACGAAAGCTCATCGTTTTCGCTGATGTACAGTACCCAGACATCATTATAATCTTTATTAGGACCCCACAAACCGCCAAGTGGTACCCGAAATCCTGCCTGCCGGGTTACCATTACCCACATTTCAACAGTGAGTTCGGTTTGTCGCGGTTTTGATACCTCGCCGTCCAGCTCGATATACTGTGCATTTCTGCCCGAGGAAACCGTAAACTCAATTGCCTGCCCAACGCATGTTTTTCTGGTATCACATTTTGCAGGGAACTGAGCCACCATGCGTGCGCAGCACAACAGCGCCACGATGGCAATACATAATGGGTAGCGAAAATGGACTGAGGTCATAACTTCCCAAGCAAGGTCAATTGCACAGTAACCAAATTAGGTGTAAACGGTTACAGTAAATCAAACATAGCACATACTTTTTGTACGATAAATGGTAACCTGCCTGTTATGTTTGGACATCACTACTCTGCAGTTACCTTTATGACCTCAGTAAAACAGTTTCTGCCAGCACTCCTGATATGTGTTCTTGTATTTGCCGGTACGGGGCTTGCCCAGCAACCTGTGGATTTCGCGGTTGCCGTTACGGCCTCGGTGTCATCGCAGCCCCAACCCAGCATCACTCTTTCCTGGCCGGTAAGTAAAGGTCAGCAAACCGTTATCGTACAACGGAAGCTAAAGTCCGAAAAATCATTTCCGGATGTTGCCATTGCATCGCTGGATAGTACGGCAACGTCGTTTACCGACACTACGGTTAAAGAAGGTGTATCGTACGAATACCGGCTGGTGCGCGACATTATGCGTCAGGTAGGTGTAGATTCAATCACCGGTGCGCCGCTGTACATGCGATGCTGGGGCTTTGGATACATTAATTCCGGCATCAAGGTAATGCCAATTCTTCGGAATAGGGTCCTGATTCTGGTTGACAGTACACTGGCCGACAAGCTGCGAAGCGAGCTTAGTCAGTTTCAGCAGGACCTGATTGCAGAGGGATGGACGATTTCGCAAAAACTGGTTCCCCGCAGCGATACTTTCAGTGCAAAGGATGTACAGTACATCCGTGATGTGATTTCAGATGTGCGCACGGTGAATGGCGACCTGGAAGCTGTGGTTATTGTAGGCAGAGTTGCCGTTCCGTATGCCGGCAATCTCGCACCCGATGCACACCCAGACCACGAAGGTTCCTGGCCGGCTGACGGGATATACGGAGATGCCATTGGATTTTATACCGACAACAGAGTAAACAAGGTTAATCCGGGCAGAGCAGAGTTAACCAACATTCCCGGTGACGGCAAGTTTGATCAAAGTATATTTTCCGGTACCGTTTCCATTGCCGTTGGTCGTATAGATTTTTACAATATGCCTGAATTCAAGACAGCAGAGCTTGAATTACTCAAACAGTACTTTACCAAGAACCACAACTTCCGTGCAGGTACCATAAAGGATGTTACCGGAGGATTAATTGCAGACAATTTCGGCTCGTACGGCGAGGGGTTTGCCAGTAGCGCATGGCGTACCTTCCAACTGTACTCCGGCAGTGATGGTGTGAAGGCCGGTAAGTGGTTCAACGAATTAAAGGGTCCCCAATACACCCTGTGGGCATACGGGTGTGGCGGAGGCACATATAAGAGCGCAGGAGGTATTGGCAATACTGCTGACTTTGCCACGAGCCCGGTTTATGCAATACATACTCAACTCTTTGGCAGCTACTTTGGTGACTGGGACACACGCGACAATCTGCTGCGGGCATCAATTGCATCAAGCCCGTCTGCCCTAACCTGCGGGTGGGTTGGCAGGCCAGCCTGGTACACCCACCACATGGCATTAGGCGAAACCATCGGATACAGTGTCCGCCTGAGCCAGAACAACCAATCGGTTGTTGGCACACAGTTAGGAACCTACGTGCCGAACCTCTTCTTCACCACAGGAGGTGCCGGGATTGCGTCTGTTGGTGACCGCGGAGTACACATTGCACTCATGGGCGACCCCACGCTTAAAGCATTTGGCGGACATGTCCCGGGTGTTGTCGATGTTACCCTTGAACCCCGTTATCCCCATTTTATTGATATTGGGTGGAAGCCCACCGCAGGGGTAGATGCATACGTAATCACTCGCAGAGTAGGCATCGGTCCGTGGGAGCTGATCACGCCACAGCCCCTTACCACCAATCAGTTCACCGATTCACTCGTCAACGAAGGCGACGTGTTTTACAAGATTTACCCGTGCACGCTACGGACTACGGCCAGCGGAAGCTTTTACGATCCTGGCAAACCCACGATGCAGTCGGTTCGCACCACGGGTGTAGCGGGCGGCGAACTTCCACATACGGCATATTCCTGTACCGTTGCTCCAAATCCAGCAACAAACAATGCTGCCGTGGTTGTGAACACGGCTAACATATTACATAACGTTACTGTTACGATAATCAACGAACTGGGAATCGAGGTAAGCACCATCAGGTGTGGTGATCTTGATCAGGGCGTACAAACAATCGAATTACCCGTCAGTAACCTTGTTTCCGGACGGTATACCATTTGTATTCGCAGTGCAGGCACCGTGCAGTGTAAGCCTATGATCGTGATGCATTAACAAACCGCCACACAACATACACCGGTATCCCGGTTGCCACGATAATCAATCCCGGGAAGGTATAGTCAGGTTTGAACTGCAGGAGTGCACCGCAAATTGCCAATGCGGTTATCACGTACAATGCGGGAAGAACCGGATAGCCAAATGCCTTAACCGGTCTGGGAGTGTCGGGCTGTGTTTTTCGAAGACGGAAGATGCCAAGAATGGTGAGAACATAGAATATGAGGACGGCGAATACAACGTAGTCCAGCAACTGTCCATAGCTACCCGACAAACACAGCAGGCTAGCCCACACGCACTGAATCCACAGTGCCTTGGCCGGGACACCGGCCTTATTCAGCGATGCTGCTCCCTTGAAGAACAAAGCATCCGAGGCCATTGCCCAATACGCACGTGCTCCGGCAAGGATTAAGCCATTATTGCATCCGAATGTGCTAACGATAATGAGCAATGCCATAATAACGGCGCCACTCTGACCAAAAATGGAATTTGCCGCAGCCGTCCCCACACGATCAAACTCGGCTGTTGCCATTGACGGGGCATCTGCGGATGAAAACGGCAGTACGTTCAGATATGCAACGTTCATCGCAAGGTACATCAGCGTAACGATCAGCACACCAAAAAACAGTCCCTTTGGAATTGCGCGCTCCGGTTGTTTTACCTCGGCAGCAATAAAGGTGATATTGTTCCATGCGTCACTGCTAAAAATCGATCCTACCATTGCCACTGCAATCATTGGCAAGAGCGTCATGAAGGAGATGGATGGAAGGGGCTGTGACATGTTTTGTCCCCACAGCGAACCAAGCAGAATTCCCGTAAGAGCCAGCAGGACAACGGCTAGAATTTTCGTACTCGTAAAAATCCGCTGTACCCACTTGCCCACATCAACGCCCTGGGTATTAAGAAACGTTAGGATAACAATACAGGCAATTGCAACACAGTGGGCAGCACTAAGGTTTACGGTAAAGAGGCCTCCCGCCGAAAACGACGACAGTACAACATTCTCGCCCAGGCCCGGTACCAGCACCGCCAGAAACTTTGCGAATGCCATTGCCACTGCAGCAATTGTACCCGTTTGAATAACAGTAAACAACGTCCAGCCATACAGGAATCCTGCCAGCGGTCCGAACGATTCCCGTAGGTACACGTATTGTCCACCCGCCCTTGGCATCATCCCTGCCAGTTCGCCATAACTAAGTGCAGCGATCAGGGTAAGTACCCCCGTAATCACCCATACAAGCAGTAACAGGAGCGGGTGTTGCACCTGTCGTGCGATATCGGCGCTGACAATAAAAATGCCGGATCCGATCATCGAGCCGGCTACCACCAATGTAGCGTCCCACGTGCTTAGAGTTCGTTTATACATTATGTTACCGTATGAAGTGGGCCCAGACTACATACACAAGGAAGGCGGCGCTGCATACAGCCGTCACATTTCGAACCACCGGCAGCATTGCCCATGTTTTTCCCTGATTAACCTTGCTGTGATTGATACCGTAGAAGAAGTAAATCAGAACTCCAACTGCAAGCCACGCAATGAGTCTTTCCCACGTTGGCCCCGGCAAGGGTACCATTTGAGCCAGACACACCAGGATGCCGCCGATAGGTACGTACGGAACCAGGGGTGTTTTAAACGGCCGTTCGATATGGGGATGTGTTTTACGCAGGACCAGTACCGCTGCGCATACCATCACAAAGGCAAGCAGGGTACCAATTGAAACTAATTCTGACAGGACGTTAATTGGGAAGATACCAGAGATCACCAAGGCAACAGACCCTGTAACAATCGTGGATATCACCGGTGTTTTAAACTGTGGATGAACCTTGCTAAACACCTTGGGCAGTAATCCATCGCGCGACATCGAGTAGAAAATTCTGGGCTGCCCCATGAGCATCACCAGAATAACTGAGCTCAAACCGGCAATCGCACCCAGTTTAACCAGTGGCGACAGCCAGCCAAGAGCCGGCGTACCATCCGGGCGCATCGTTGCATCTACGGCTACTGCCATCGGATCAGGCACGTTTAACTCGGTGTAAGGTACCACACCCGTCAGTACAAGTGACACCAGGATGTATAGCACTGTACAGATTGCCAGTGAGGCAAGAATGCCTATCGGCATGTCGCGTTGCGGGTTTTTGGCCTCTTGCGCGGCGGTACTTACGGCATCAAAACCAATGTAGGCAAAAAAGATTACACCGGCAGCACGGAAAATACCGCTCCAGCCAAAAATCCCGAACTCACCCGTATTCTCGGGAATAAAGTTCGACCAATTGTCGGGATTAACATACTGAAAACCAAAAATGATGAAGAGCAGGATTACTGCGATTTTAATAAATACGATGATGTTATTAAATGTAGCCGATTCTTTGATGCCTCTGATAAGAATGAGCGTAATCAATCCAACAATAAACATTGCGGGAAGATTCATCAGCGACTCAGTTGTTGAAAACCCGGTTGCGGGATCAAAAGAAAATGGTGCCGCACGAATCGCATCAGGGATATGAATATGCAGGTTTTTCTCAAAGAAGCTTACCACATAGCCACTCCATGCTACGGCAACTGTGGACGATGCAAACAGGTATTCAATAATTAAATCCCAGCCGATGATCCACGCAAACAACTCGCCGATTGTTGCGTACGAATAGGTGTAGGCACTCCCGGCAATCGGAAGCATCGAAGCAAACTCAGCGTAGCAAAGTCCGGCAAACCCGCATGCAATAGCCGAAATAATAAACGAAATCACGAGTGCCGGCCCGGCATACTGCGCTGCAGCCACGCCGGTAATCGAAAAGATGCCGGCGCCAATAATTGCTCCTACACCCAGCGATGTAAGATTTAGCGGACCAAGAGTTCTGCGAAGGTTCGAACCCGAGCCGGCCTCAACCTTAAGTCCCTCAATACTCTTCTTCGTAAAAAGCATGTATCCTCCAATCTTCGATGAAGAGCAAAGATAGTTGTCAGAAGTGCACCAGTACACGAATTCGCATTCCGATATGACCTATTTTTGCATGTATTTTTTTTTTACCTACACCAAAGGATGATATCATGGCATTATCAGTCGGTGCTAAAGCACCCGATTTTACCCTCTACAACACCCACAAGGAACCGGTTTCACTACAGTCATTCGCAGGGAAGCGTGTATTGCTGGCCTTCTTTCCGGCAGCGTTTACCGGCGTATGCAAGGCAGAACTTTGCTCATTTCAGAGATCGCTGCAACGGCTGAACACCGCGGGGATTCAGGTTATTGCTATTGCAGCCGACCTGCCATTCTCGAATGCAGCGTTCGCCGCTGAGAATGGTTTAACATTCCCGGTGCTCAGCGACTGGTCTTTAAGCACTATTAAAGCTTATGATGTTGAATGGCCCAACTTTGCGGGTATCGAAGGGCTTACGCGTAGCGCCCGTGCAACATTCGTGATTGACGCAAACGGCATCATTGAGTTTGTGGATGTGACCGAAAACCCTGGTATTGAGCCAAACTACGATGCGATTTTTGCGGCTGCGGGATTATAAGTATCAGGTGGATTCCACCTGCTCACTGCACGGCTGGCTAATTACATGGACAGGTTAGCCAAAAACACAAACCGCCTGCTAACTGCAGGCGGTTTTTTTTCCTACCATAGGCCTCTTTATGCTGCATGCCTTACGCGGTAGGTATCTAGGTTTTGGATCTGTCGGTTGTCGGCTTACGAGGCCGTCCGTAGCGCCGTTCTGACTTCTTCTTCATCCCCAGACGGGTAATTTCGTCCGAGTCGTCGCCATACTGCGCCAAAACCTGTCGTTTGGCCCCAAGAACCAGTTCATGAAGCTGTGATTCCAGCTTAATTGCTTCTTCACGAGCCTTGGTAACTTGTTCCAGAGCTAGTTGTTCGGCTTTAAAAGCCTCATCCATACTTCGCAATGCTTCACCAAGCCGGTCCGCCGTAAAATCGCTGTTTGACGGGTTGTAATCAGTCAATGCAAGGACAGCCGCCACAATTTGGCGGTCCTTCTTCAAAACCCGCTGTGATACACGAGCAATTTTTTTTACGGCCATAGCTGTGGTTTCCCCAAAGCATAGCAAAGTAACTTATGCTGCATGCCTTACCTCTTTCGTGGCGCTGGCATTTACTACAGCACAAACATAGGACAATTTTCCCAACATTGAATCAGGTTTTTATGTGTTTTATGCAATATTTTTCAACAGGTGATTGAATATCGCTACAGTTTTAGTCAAAACAGAGCTATCGGAACTGAATTTTGGATCAGCCTGAATTGCTATTGTTGTCGGCCAAATGAATTACGACACAGATGTACATAGCAGTTCTCTGTCATATTTAACATTCCCCGCACGTGCATCAACCTCTGCACGGTATCCCACACAGGCCAGCAACGGTTGGTCTTGGTGTTTCCCAAAATTGAGGCCGTTTAAGCAGGTAGGGGGCTAACGCAGACGCAAAAAAAAAACCACCCGGCGGGTGGTTTTACTGTGCGTGTTCTACGTGTTATTTCTTTTTATCCTGCTCAGCCTTCACTGCATCTTGCAGTGACTGGACAATCTCGCGCCATTTTTCTGCCTCAGCCCCTTTTAATGAGCCTCGTTGCATAAGGGTAAAGAGGTTCTGGGCTTGATCCAGGCGCATTTCTACCGACACGACATCCTCGTCCTTCTTACTTGCCTTGGTTGCCGCTTCGCTGGCATCCATCAGGACCTTGCGTGTATCAAGGTAAGCGTCCACTTCCGTGCCGCGGAGTTCAACGCCCTGAATAAAGTTGGCAACTGCTTTTACATCAGCAAGTTTCATTTTGGGCTTAATGGTAACCGGTTGTTGTGGTGCCGGAGCCAGTGAAGCCGACGGATTGCTTTGCGCCGAAGCAACTGTTACTGAAACAGCCGCAACCAGTAGCAGCATAAGTATACGAATCGGTGTCTTAAACATATTCTCCTCGAGACTATGATGTTAATAAAAAAAATGAATGTTTACCGTTTATCCGCCAATGTGCGCTTTATAGTCATCAGCGCTCATCAGTGTGTCAATTTCCGAAGGGTTTGATAACTCAATTTTAACCAACCAGCCGTTACCGTAAGGCTCGCTGTTAACAACCTCCGGTGAATCATTGACGTTATTTACTTCAACTATTGTACCACTCAGTGGTGCATACAAATCTGCAACCGTTTTTACTGCTTCGATCGACCCGAATGTATCGCCCTTTGAGAGGGTGGCATTGGCATCGACAATGTCAACGTAAACAACATCACCCAGTTCACTGGCAGCATGCTCCGTGATACCTACAGTTGCCACCGTCCCGTCCACGCTTACCCATTCGTGATCTGCGGTGTATTTAAGGTTAGATGGAAATTCCATTATTATACCTTCCAGTCATGTGTGTCTAAATATTTTGTATCGAACGTTCCGGCAATAAAATCCCTGTTATCCATCATTTTCCGATGGAACGGAATCGTTGTATGAATTCCCTCGATGACGAACTCGTCCAGAGCTCTGCGCATTTTAGCGATAGCCTCCGGTCGTGATGGTGCAAACACAATGAGTTTGGCCACCATCGAATCGTAGTACGGCGGGATTTGATAGCCTTGGTAAATATGCGAATCAACCCTCACGCCCGGGCCTCCCGGAAAGTTCAGGGCTTCGATTCGTCCGGGTGACGGACGAAAATCGTGAAACGGATCTTCTGCATTGATTCGGCACTCAATACTGTGCAGGTGGGGGTCACGTTGTTGTAATGACAACCGTTCGCCGCTGGCAACACGCAGTTGCTCCTGAATCAGATCGGCGCCAATGCTCATTTCCGTTACCGGATGCTCTACCTGAATCCGGGTATTCATTTCCATGAAGTAGAAGTTGCGATGTTTATCTACCAGGAATTCAATCGTACCCGCACCCACGTACTCCACAGTCCTGGCTCCCAGCACAGCAGCATCGCCCATTGCTTTCCGAAGTTCAGGCGTCATGATTGGTGAAGGGGCTTCTTCGATAAGCTTCTGGTGACGTCGCTGTATTGAACACTCGCGTTCGTTCAGATGAACAACAGTACCGTGCGTATCGGCGAAGACCTGAATTTCAATGTGTCTGGGCTCTTCGATAAATTTTTCAACGTACACATCGCCATTGCCAAAGGCCGATTCGGCCTCGCCGCGTGCCGTAGAATATGCGCGCTCGATTTCCGACTCGCTTTCAACATAACGCATCCCCTTGCCACCGCCCCCTGCCACAGCTTTTAGCATAACCGGATAACCGATGTCGGCTGCTACCCGTTTTGCATCATCAATTGTTTTTACCACGCCGTCAGAGCCCGGTACAACGGGTACTCCGGCAGCACGCATGGTTTCCTTGGCCACGCTCTTGTTGCCCATTCTGGCAATCGCTTGTGCAGAGGGCCCGACAAAGGTAAGATTACTTTCATGGCAGATCTCGGCAAAGGTTTCGTTCTCAGCCAGAAAGCCGTAGCCGGGATGGATTGCATCGGCATTAGTGACTTCGGCCGCTGCGATGATTGACGGGATATTAAGGTACGATAGTTTTCCCTGGGGAGGGCCAATACAAACCGCTTCATCGGCAAACCGAACATGCAGCGACGTTCTATCAGCCTCGCTGTACACTGCTACGGTACGAATACCAAGCTCGCGGGCAGCCCGAATGATTCTCAGGGCTATTTCACCCCGATTTGCGATGAGAAGTTTGGATATCATCGCGTTTGTTATTAATCCGGCTTAATGATGAACAACGGTTGATTGTATTCTACGGGCTGACTATTGTCAACAAGTATTTTAATGATCGTGCCAGCCAGGTTGCTCTCGATTTCATTCATAAGCTTCATGGCTTCGATGATACATAACGTATCCCCCACCGCAACACGCTGCCCAACAACCACAAACGGATCGGCATCGGGTGCGGGTGAACGGTAGAACGTTCCCACGATGGGCGAAAACACTGTGTTAGCCGAGTGATCGGCTTCTGCCGGAGCCGACTTTTGTTCCGGCGGAGCAGACGCAGGCTGCTGCAACGGTGCAGCTTGAACCTGTGATGCTTGTACCGGCACCTGAGTAACCACCTGCACGGGTTGCGGTTGCTGGCTGGTTCGTGCCAGCTGCACCTTTATCCCCTCTTCTTCGATAGAGAGCTCAGAAAGTGTACTGTCATCAAAAATCTTCAGTAGTCGCTTCAGGTAATTTAAGTCCATGTTTTCCTCCGCCCGTTCAGGTGAAATGGTGTTCGGTGCTTACTCTTTTACGCGGTCCAGATACGCACCGGTTGCTGTGTCAACCCGGATCATATCACCTTCGTTAATGAATAACGGCACACTAACAGATGCCCCGGTTTCCAGGGTGGCCGGTTTTAACACGTTGGTGGCTGTATCACCGCGGACACCGGGCTCGGTATGCTCAACGCGCAGAGCCACGTGCTGTGGGATGTTCATGGTAACAACGTTCCCTTCTTCATCACGTCCGATTTGTACCTCTGTACCTTCCTTCAGGAAGCGGGCTGCATCGCCAACGATATCTGCAGCAACCGGTATCTGGTCATAGGTGTTGGTATCCATGAATGTAAACAGATCGGCATCTCGGTAGAGATACTGGAAATTGTTGGTTTCCACGCGAACAAATTCAATTGTTTCACCGCTGCGGAAACGTTCTTCCTTGAGTTTGCCGGACTTGATCACTCGCATCTTCACCTGATAGAACGCCCGCAAGTTTCCCGGGGTTCGGTGGATGCTTTCCAGTACGACGCAGAGCTCACCCTGAAATCTGATTACCGCACCTACTCGTAAATCTGCTGTTGTTGCCATTCATGCCCTTTGTTGTATTACAATCCTGAGGTCCCGACCGGATTCGAACCGATGTACAAGCTTTTGCAGAGCTCTGTATAGCCACTCTACCACGGGACCAAGAAAGGCAAATATAGGATAACCGGAATAAAAAGGGCTTGCTGATGGATGAAGCAAGCCCGCGACTGCATTCTAAAATTCTGGTAGCACCGAGTGCCACCCGGAACTAAACCTTGGTGACAACCAGATATACGCTGCCAACATACCGTTTACCCTTAGCCCCCTTCTTCAGCGGCGGTGGGTTAATGGGGTCAGTGGTGCCAACCTGGCGGACGGTGACTCGTCCGCCCGAAACACCGGAGCGTTCAATAAACGTTTTCAGCGTGTTCCCACGGGTAAGGCTCATCGTCCTGGCTGCGTCAGCCGATCCTTCTTCATCGGCATAGCATACAATTTCAACGTTTACGTTTGGGTTCATGGCCAGCATTTTTGCTACCGTTTCCAGCTCATCCTCGGTACCGTCTTTTAAATCACCCTTACGAAAATCAAAGGGGATGGGAAGCAAGGAAAGTTTCTTGCCAACCTCAAGAGGTCTGACCACGATGTCTTTTGAAATTTCGGCATACTTTGATGTCTGCGGCACAGTCACTGCGTAGTCCTGTTTAAAAAACCGCGGGTCTTCAACACGAATGGTGTAGGATGATCCCGGTTTCAGTCCGGTAACCAGGAAGCCGTCGGCAACATTGGCGCGGCTGCTTTGCCCAACTTTCTTGCCATTACTATCGTACAGGCTATATGCAGCATCCACCGGCATCAGGGTGTTGCTGTTAAGGATATACCCTGTAACGGTCACTACCGTCCCAATGGCACTTTGTGCACTCATCATACTAAAACTGCACAGCAACCCTACGATGGCTGCAACCACTTTTTTCCCCATCATATTTCCCTCACCTCGAGCGATTAGTTTGATTACAACGTTTTTCATAATTAACGAGCTCCCTTGGAATTAGGGGTTGATCTTCCGGTTTGCGAATTCTGCTCTACCAGGAACCGTACGGATCCGTCGGCACAGCCTAAAACAAGGATTTCTGCGTTACTGGTAAGGTCAACCGACCATACTTCCACGCCAACATCCTGTGTGAACAGGCATTCACCGGTTTCAATGTTCCAGAGTTTGACCTTTTTATCAAGGCTTGCGCTCACCAGCGTTTTATTGTCCTCGGCAAACGATACATCCTGCACAAGTTCGGTGTGTGCATTAATAGTGCGGACCAACTCTCCTGAGGGCATACTCCAGATTTTTATGACTCCGTTCTGGTCAGCCGAAGCAAGGTATTTAGAGTCGAAACTATACAATACCGTGAGCACAGGTGCCTGGTGACCATGCAGCACCATAAGTGCATCTTTTTTACGGATGTCGGTAGACCAGATCATGATTGTCCTGTCATCCGAACACGATGCCAGGTACTTACCGTCATAACTGTAAGCAATATTATTGGTCTGCATCGAGTGTCCACGATACGTTTTAACTTCGATCCCAAGGTCAGCATCCCACAGTTTCACAGTTTTATCAAATGATGTACTGGCAACAAGGTGGCTTCCTTCCACGGGGTCCCAGTACACACCGATGACTTCGGCTGAATGGCCGCGGAGTACACTCTTTTGTTTCCCGCTGGGTAAATCCCAGATACGAATGGTAAGATCGCTCGACCCGCTCACCAGAGAATTGCCATCCGTACTAAACGATACGTTGTTTACCTGTGCAGTGTGGCCGGTAAGGGTTTTCAGTAGCGCTCCATCGGGCAGCGACCATAGTTTAATGGTTTCGTCCAGCCCGCAGGTTGCAACCATGGTATTTGCATTGTTTACGAATACGCCCAGTACTTCATCGGCATGCTGGCCAATGGTGCGCATCGAATAATTCCTCTGCGCCTGTACCATTCCGGTTGCTGCAAGTATTGCAGCAAGGAAGACAACTAGCCCATTACGAGTCATGTAGATATCCCTTATGTATGATGTTTCTGTTACTCAATCTCAGTTTTCGCTGTATTTCCAGTGTTATTAGTTTTCCTGAGTTTTGTTGCCAGTTCACGCAGCTCTGCAGCAACGGTACCGGCAACGATTTTAATACGATCTAAATTTTCTGCTCCTTCGTCTAAAGCCCCCTGCTCCTGTCTGTTAAACGCCTCTTCTGCAAGCTCATCGGCGGTGTAATGCCTCAGATGTTCCTTGGCACCGGCAACGGTGTAGCGTTTTTCACGAAGCAATTTCTTGATCGTGGTTAAGACTGCCAAATCTTTGCTCGTGTACACACGGTTTCCGGCTCGGTTCTTTTGCGGACGTAGCTGTGAAAACTCACGTTCCCAATACCGTAATACGTGCTGCTCCTCGTCCAGCATCTTGCTAACTTCGGTAATTGAGTAATACAAACGCTCTATTCCAGCTTTCATAAGTGCGAATTATACGAAAAAACCAGCCTCGTTAGGTGTTTTCCAGTGTCTTTTGTTTTCTGCCATACACTCCGGCATGTGATGAAATGTTCAGCAAAATGCCGACGGCTATGGTTGAAAACAGTACACTCGACCCTCCGTAACTGATAAACGGCATGGGCAATCCGGTGGTTGGCAGCAACCCGCAGGTAACGCCGGCATTCACGAATGCATACAGTGCAAGCGTGGTTGTAATGCCGCCGGCAAGTAGTCGGCCAAAGGTATCCGGTGCCTCACGCACGGTTGTAAATCCTCTCCACGTAATAACGATAAAACACAGTAAGAGTAAAACTACGCCAATATATCCATACTCTTCACCAACAATACTAAAAATAAAGTCACCGTACGATTCCGGCAGAAACCAGTCACGCTGCCGACTTTGTCCGGGGCCCACACCGGTAATCCCCCCGTTTCCAAATGCAATGAGGGCCTGATCCAGCTGGTAGCCTACGGCTTCGTCGGCACTTTCAGTGCCAAGGTATGATTGCAGCCTACGAATCCGGTAGTCGGCGCTTACCGCAAAAACCCCCATTCCTACGACCAGTACGCCGGCCAGAACCATGAGGTGAAGGGGCTTAATGTTGGCCAGGAACATCATAACCATGACGATAAGCAGGATAACCGCCATGGTTGACATGTTGGGCTGCATTCCGATTAAAAGGCATACGGGCAGCGTCCACAATACCACGGGTGCCAGTGAATTCCGCCAGTGTTCGGTGCGAAGATTGTTTTTTGAGAGGAGGACGGCCACCTGCATGACCAGGGCGTACTTGGCAAGTTCCGACGGCTGGAAGTTTAACGGGCCAAGGTGTATCCATCGCGATGCTCCCTTGATTTCGGCTCCGGTGAGAAGAACCAGGAATAAAAATCCAATACTGATCAGCAGGAGGATTGTTGCGTTGCGGTACCAAAACCGGTAGTCGATTTTGGAGACGCCAATCATGGTCACAATACCTGCCAGTACCCGGATGGCATGGTTCCAGAACATCTGTTCCGATGATCCATATTTAACGGCCGCAAAGGTGGAGCTGGCGCTGTACACAAAGGCAACGCTGAACATCAGGAGTGCCGCCACGGGCAGCAGGATCAGCCAGTCTATCTTTCCGGGTTTCGTGGTCTCTGTCATGCTGCCATGGGTGGTAATTCAATTGCAAATGTAGTACCCCCGCCGGGCTGAGATTCTTTTACATACAGCCGGCCATGGTGGTATTCCTCGATAATACGCTTGGAAAGCGAGAGCCCAAGCCCCCAGCCGCGGTGCTTGGTGGTAAAGCCGGGTTTGAAGATTTTTTTCCGGATGCCGGCCGACATTCCCTTGCCGTTATCGGTAACCAGAATCAGCGTGTTCGCATTGCTTTTCGAGGTTACGGTGATGGTGATGATGCCGTCCTGCTTTTCGATGGCATCAACAGCATTCCGGATCAGGTTTTCTAATACCCACCGAAAGAGCTCGGCACTCATCATGACGTTCACGTTATGCAGAAACCGGCGCTCAATCACAACCCGACGGCCAAGTGCCGGCAGCCTCGTATCAAAATACCTGCATGTTTCCTCTACGACCTTCGTTACCTCGGTGCTCTCCAGGGTTGGCTGCGATCCGATTTTTCCAAAGCGATTGGCAATTATTTTCAGTCGCTCAATGTCCTGGCCCATTTCGTTTAACGTTGTGTCCATGAGCGCTGCATCACCACAATTGCCACGCAGGATTTCTATCCACGCAAGCAGACTGGAAAGCGGTGTGCCAAGCTGATGCGCTGCCTCCTTTGCCATTCCTACCCAGATGTTGCTCTCCTCAGTCTTCCGGATTGTACTAAAGGCAACGTAACCTAACAGGATGAAGGCTCCCACAAGGGCAATCTCTACCATTGGCATGTACCGGAGGCGACTGACGATGGCACTGTTGGCAAAAAAAACTTTCTGGACAACTTCACCCTCGGGATTCGTGATCTCGTAAGGCTGGTGCTGGGTGCGCATTTCTGCAAGCATTGACCGCAGGTACTCCCGCTGCTGCTGTATCGTAAGCGAGGTGTCTACATCAACATTCAGCATGAACTGCTGAAAGGGATATACGGGTTCTTCGTTACTGGGCGTGATAATAACCGGAAAGTTGATGCTGGCGTAGGCGTTCTCCAAATAAAACAGCAGGTCTTCATCATTACTCTGCTGCACGGCACGAGCCAACAGTTTGGCGTATAGGTCAACTGTCCGAATTTCGTTGCCTACAAGCTCATCAACAATAACCTTGGTGTATAGCAGCACGCCCACCATAATCCCGAATCCAAATACGGCAAGCACTACCTTGATCTGCCACTTCGATATTGTGGCCGAGCCAAATCGAACCTGATCTGTTGCGGTATGCCGAATTTGTTTTTTTACCATTATCGCCTGGTCATAATTATCGGTGTGCTATAGTAACAATCGTTATCACCTGCATTGTTTCAGGGCAGATGGTAGGGGGCTTGGCAATGCCTGTCAATGGTATATCAGCCATTATGGGACACGGTCCAGCAGTCCGGCAAGGTGTGCGGGTAATTCAGCGTTTGGTACTGACACTTGTTCGGAGGTTTTCAGGTTTTTCACAAGAGCCACACCGGCAGCAAGTTCATCATCGCCAATGATGACGGCGCAGAGGGCCGGCATTTTATCGGCATCGCGGAACTGGGCCTTTGCCGATCGTCGCAGCACATCGGTAACCACCGTAAATCCGGCACGGCGAAGCCGCAGAGCGATAAGCTGAACGGGCAGGCGTGCGGTTTCTGACAAGGCAATGCAATACACATCGGTAGGCGGAAGAGTGGTAAAGCCCCCTTCCTGAGCTTCCAACAGCAGCATCAGCCGCTCCATGCCAACGGAAAACCCAACGGCCGGTGTAGTGCCGCCGCCAAGCATCGAAAACAACTGGTCATACCGGCCGCCACCACACACAGTGTTCTGGGCACCAAGTTGCGATGACGTAAATTCAAAGACGGTATGGCTGTAATAGTCCAGGCCTCGCACCAGCGTTTTGCACACCTCGATGGTGATGCCAGAGCTTTCAAGGATGGCGCACACGGCAGCAAAGTGGTCGGCATCGGCATCAGAGAGATAATCGAACAGAACCGGTGCATTCCGAATAATGTCCTGGTCTGCACTATCCTTACTGTCCAGAATCCTGAGTGGATTTGTTTCGAGTCTGCGACCACTATCTGCAGAGAGGTGGGTGCTGTGCCGGCGCAGGTACTGAACAAGCTCGGTACGGTATGCATGCCGGGTTTCCGCAGATCCAAGAGTGTTGATGTTAAGCTGCAGTCCCCGCACACCTGCATGCTGCATTGCATCGTGCGCCAGACAGATGATTTCGGCATCTGCTTCGGGATGAGGGCTTCCCAGCAACTCGGCTCCGAACTGATGGAACTGTCGCTGGCGCCCCTTCTGGGGACGTTCGTACCGGAACAGCGGACCCATATACCAGAGCCGGGTTGCCGGTGTATGACGAACCAGGCTGTGTTCGATACTGGCACGAACGATTGGCGCCGTCATCTCCGGACGCAGCGCAAGCCGGTCACCACCACGGTCTTCAAACACGTACATTTCCTTACCAACGATATCGGTAAACTCTCCGACCCCCCTTTGAAAAAGATCGATATGCTCCACCAGTGGCGTCCGAAACTCGTGGTAACCAAAGCCGTTTGCCGACGCAGCCAGCGCAGCTTCGGCACGTTGCCAGGCTGCCAGTTCAGCGCCGAAAACATCACGCATTCCCCGTACTGCCGATATCATATTATACCCGGTCTTCCTCGTACGAGGCAAAGAGGTCAATGACAGATTGGACGGAGGTTGCATTCCGGAGTTGCGTCCGGAATTGCTCCGTACCCACCATTCGCGAAACGCGGCTGAGCAGCCTCAGGTGTCCGCCCACATTACTTTCCGTACCCACCAGCATAAGCACAATATTCACCGGTTCGTCATCAAGTGAGTCAAAATCTACCGGTTCGGCGAGTGTTGCCATAGCGGCGATAGATGTTGTAACGGTATTGGTTTTCCCGTGCGGGAGAGCAACACCATGGCCAATACCGGTTGACATCAGTTTCTCACGATCGGTAATAACGCGGAGAAGTTCCGCCTTATTAGAAACCTTTCCCGTCAGGGCTAATGCTTCTACCAGTTGCTCCAGCACTGCCGGTTTATCGGCCGCTGTGATGCCAAGGAGTACGCACGAGGGCGAAAGAATTTCTGTTATCTTCATAGTGCAGTGTTGTTATTATCAATTTCCGTTATGCCAAGCAGTTACCAGGGCAACATAGCGTTCAAGCACCTGCTCTGCTTCATGCTGTGAATCAGCTTCGGCGGTGATGTTAAAAAACGGACCCTCAATGTCGGGTACCAACAGTATCGCGGCTGCCTCTTCATGTATCTTCACACCATCAACCAGATGCCGTTCCAGGTTCTCGCTATGCTCCATTGCCCGCCGCATCACAGTTCCCTTTGTTTCCCAGGAACACGGTACGGAGCGGAAGGCAAGGTGACGTTTGGGAAGGGTTCGGTCCAGATCGCTTAAGCTATAACCGGTTTGAGCAACCATTTCGAACAACCTGCAGGCAGAGAACATTGCGTCGGACGCAAACAGGAATTCGGGGAAGATAAATCCGCCCTGGGTTCCGCCAACAAAGAGCACGGAGGGATCACGCGTGGCGTCCATCATGCCGGCATGGGAATTACGGATACGCTGCACGCTGATGTTGTAACCCTGCGTTACCCGTTCGATTTCCTGAGTTGCCTGCACAGGTACTGCAATCGTGTACGGTTCACGGTCACGATGCGTGTCGATAAACAATTTAGTAACCATTGTTAACAGTCGCTGTGCTGAATACGTAATGCCTCGTTCATCCAACAATGCCAGACGCTCGCCTCCCGGGTCCAGCTTAATGCCTATCTCAAAACCCAGGGACTGCATGAGCCGGGCCGATTCACCCAGGCTTGCAGAGACGGGATCGGCAAAACGGGTGGCATCGATGTAATTATTGAGTGCAAGTGCCTGTATTCCAAGTTCACCCAGAATTTGTGGAAGCACGGTGGCGGCCAGACCATAGGAGTAATCTACCAGAATCTGGAACTGCTGCCTGCTGATCACATCCCGGTTTACCATGCTGAGCACACGCTGAACATACATGCCAATGGACCGCTCCGGGAATGAAAGCCTGCCCACATCCTTAGGTACGGCACGTTTAACGTCTTCGCCAAAATAGTAACGTTCTATGCTTTTTGTTTGTGACAGCGGAAGGTCTCTGCCATCCTTACCAAACATGATAATATCGGTTTTATTCGGGTCTTTCTGCGAACGCCTCACGTGGAAGCCGGCAACATACCTGCCGGTATTCATCTCCTGACGGGTCTGGGGTATCGATGTGGTCTGCAGGTCGCTCACGCTTACGCCAACGCTCATCAAACCGGCAGTGATACTGCGCTTCATGATTCGCGAGATAATGTCATTATCGCGGCTTGCAACAACAAGCGTGTCTGCTCCAAGAGCCGTTCCCAGGGCCGCCCCCAGTTTTGCACCGAATTCCGGATTCATGTCGATATTACTTGCACCCGAAATCCGTGCATTGGTAAACAGTTCCCGCGACCACCGTTCTTCGTTTACCAGCGAGCGGGTAACCACAGCCTGGCTTTCAACAATTTTCCTGGGCCACAGCTTGATGTTGCTGAGCAAGCGGGCTCCTTCGCCGATAACACATTCTTCGGCAACAAAAACATTATCCAGGAGCGAGGCTCCCGAACCAATACTTACGCCATTGCACACAACGTCATTGCTCAGTTCAGCTTCATCGCCTACAACGGTGTCGTGCCACAGCACACTGTTGATAATTCTGCTTCGCGGACCGATCACAACGTTGCTACCAAGAACAGAGTTGTAGATGTAGGCATCGTCGCCTATCGTCACATTATCACCAATCACCACCATCCCGTCCAGCCGGGCAGTGGGTGCAAGCTGAAGGTTGCTGCCGCAGGTACAACTGTCGCACTGATCTCCGGGCAGTTGGATGTGTACTTTCGACGTTAGTACATCGGTATGAGCAACCTGATATTCAGTAAGATTACCAATATCTTTCCAGTATCCCCGTGCAACATAGCCATACAGCGGCAAGCCTTTTTGTAGCATCAGCGGATACAAGTCCTTGCTGAAGTCAAATTCCGTGCGTTCCGGAATAAGGTCCAGCACATCGGGCTCCAGCAGGTAGATGCCGGTGTTAATCGTGTCGCTGAACACTTCGCCCCACGACGGTTTCTCAAGGAAGCGGGTAATCCTTCCATCATCGGCCGTCATCACGATACCGTACTGCAGCGGCTGTGGTACCCGTGTTAACACGATGGTTGCCATTGCCTTTTTTTCACGGTGAAAGGCGATGGCGGCGCCCAGATCAAAATCAGTAAGCACATCACCGGAGATAATGATGAACGGCTGTCTTAGCTTTTCCTGAGCATTCTTTACGGCACCGGCAGTTCCGTAGTCGGCTTCAGCCGTAATGTAGTCCATGGTGATTCCAAACGCGCTGCCATCCCTGAAATGACCCGTGATGCGCTCGGGCTGGAAATACAGTACGCTAAGCATATCAGTTATGCCATGCTTCTTGAGCAGGTCAACGATATGTTCCATCATTGGCTTATTAGCAAGCGGAACCATGGGCTTGGGTACCGACATCGTGAGAGGTCGTAACCGCGTTCCAAAGCCCCCTGCCATAATAACTGCTTTTTGCATAACTCGAATTTACTCTTCTTCGGTGGAACGAAGTTTTTGAAGGACGCTAAAATCTTCCAGCGTGGTCACATCGCCAAAGGCCGTACTTCCGGAAACAAGCTCGCGGAGAAGCCGGCGCATTATCTTCCCACTCCGGGTTTTTGGCAATGCATCGGTAAACCGGATATCGTCGGGCTTTGCGATATGTCCGATTTCGGCAGCTACATGATTACGCAAAACCTGTTTAAGTTCATCCAGGTTAGCCGATGCCGCATCCAGCTTCAGGGTAACAAAGGCAACCAGAGCGTTTCCTTTGATCTCGTCGGGCCGTGCCACCACGGCTGCTTCGGCAACGGCGCGATGACTCACCAGTGCGCTCTCGATTTCGGCTGTTCCCAACCGGTGTCCGCTCACGTTAACCACATCGTCAACCCGGCCGATAATCCAAATATTTCCATTATCATCAATTTTAGCACCGTCACCGGTAAAGTACCAACCCGGGTGTTCGTTTGTTTTGGGAAACTCTGACCAGTAGGTATCACGGTACCGTACGTCATCGCCGTACACCGTTCGCAGCATACTCGGCCACGGTGCCTTGATCACCAGCAGGCCCGCCTGATGCGGTTTACAGCGTTTACCGTTACGATGCACCACATCGGCCTGAATTCCGGGTAGCGGCTGTGTAGCCGTGCCGGGCACAAGTTCGCTCAGGAACGGGAGGGGGCTAATCATGATGGTACCGGTTTCGGTCTGCCACCACGTGTCGACCACCGGACATCTTCCGCCGCCAATCACGCTGTGGTACCAGCGCCATGCTTCGGGATTGATGGGCTCGCCAACGCTGCCCAGAATTCGGAGTGTTGACAAATCATGCTTTCGGGGCCAGGACTCGCCCCAGCGCATAAAAGCCCGTATTGCCGTAGGAGCTGTGTACAGGATCGTAACGCGGTGCCTTTCGATGATATCCCAAAACCTGTCGGGATTGGGGTAATTCGGAGCCCCTTCATACATCATCACGGTGGTGCCGCAGGCAAGCGGACCATACACGGTGTAGCTGTGGCCGGTAACCCAGCCAACGTCTGCAGTGCAGAAGTACACATCGGTATCGTTCACATCGAACACCATGCGCATGGTGTACTGAGCCTGGGTAAGGTATCCGCCTGTTGTATGCACAATGCCTTTGGGTTTGCCGGTGCTGCCACTGGTGTACAGGATAAACAGCGGGTGTTCGGCGGGCAGGCGTTCGGGCTTGCTTTCAAGGCTTGCGGCCTGCATCATCTCGTGCCACCAGTGGTCACGTCCCGCCTTCATGGGCACCGAGCCATCGGCTCTTTGATACACGATAACGTGTTTTACGGTAGGAACTTTTTTTAATGCTGTATCAACGGCGCTCTTCAGTGCTACGGTATCACCGCGCCTGTAGGCAATATCCTGGGTGATCATGACAACAGCACCGCTATTGTTCATCCGTTCGGCCACGGCATCGGCACTAAAGCCGCCAAACACTACATTGTGCGTAGCGCCGATGCGGGCGCAGGCAAGCATCGCCACCACAACTTCCGGGACCATACCCATGTAGATCCCCACTACCTGTCCTTTTTTAACACCCAGCGACCGCAGCACATTGGCCATTTTATTAACGTCGGCAGCCAGTTGCTGGTAGGTAAGGGTGCGTATATCACCCGGTTCACCCTCCCAGATAATTGCTGCCTTGTTCTTGCGCCAGGTAGAGAGATGCCGGTCTAAACAGTTCACGCTTGCGTTCAGGCGTCCGTCCGCAAACCACTGCGCATGCGGATATTTCCACTGCAATGTTTTGGTAAACGGAGTCTGCCACTCCAACTCACGAGCCTGACGCGCCCAAAACGCAATCGGATCACGTTTTGCGCTCCGCTGCATGGTTGCCAGTTCATCCGCCGTCATCACAGCTCCTTAACAATGGCAGAGACCTGCTTAAACTCGGGTGCCTCGGCAGTATGCATTAGCTCGAACAGGAGTGACTCTGTGGTTGTGACAATTGCGCCCTGCTGTCGCATACGCTTAATAGCAACTTTTATGTCAAGCCGGTTACGGCTGCTTACGGCATCCTGGACCACGATGGGCCGGCGTCCTTGTTCCAGAATATCCATCACGGTTTGCAACACGCACACATGCGCTTCGATACCAAAGCATATTACAAAGTGTCCATAGCTGCCTAATACTGCGCCCTGGACGTCGGGATGTGCCGTGGCGGCAAACCCCATTTTCTCCAGCGGTGTGTACTCGCCCAACGCTGCCGCCACAGGAGCAATGGTAGATCCCAGCCCCTTGCTGTATTGCTCGGTAACATAGATGGGTACCCCAAGAATCCTAAGCCCCCTGATAAGAGCAACCGTCCGCGGAATCAGAATATCGTTATGATAGATGTGCGGTATAAGCCGCTGCTGAATATCGATGGCGATGGCCATTGCATGGGTGCGATCAATGCGCATAATGCCTCCGGTGAAGACGCAAACTTATGAGATATTGCTAACAAACAACCGGCGTGCTTACTACCAGCTAACTGTTTTGGTATTTTGTGGTATCTACCCTTGTACCAAGAACACGTTTACCGATGATAAAAACACCGTTCCTGACAGCTCTGATCGTCCTTCTGTTTTCAACGTTGAACGCAGCAGCCCAGCACCATGTCTCTGTTTCACAGGCGTTTGCCACACAGCCGCCGTACTGGACCTGGATGGAGCCGTACCGAGATCAGAATGTGGAGAAGTTTTATTCAAACGGTTTCTGGTGTGTTGACCAGAAAACCGATAACAACTCCTGGGGGATCTTCTACGGCACGATTGATGTATCCAGACCGTTTAAATTTTCTGTCAGTTTGATTACCGACAGGGTGGGCCAGCCTAGTGCCGGCGGTGGTATCACGATTTCCAGCGGTGAATGGATGTACTTTTTTAAGGTCGAGATGCAGAACAAGGCATACTGGATTGGCCGCTGGAAAAGCGCAGGCAACGTTTGGGAGACACTTTCAGAACAGGGTCCGGGCAACACCTCGCCCGCTGCTCCACCGCTACGCGGACTTGGACTTACAAATACCCTTAGCGTTGAGATTGCCAACCAAACCTGTACGTTCAGCGTTAACGGAACTCCGGTTTTTTCGAAGGCCGCTACGGGTGGTCTGGCGGATCTTACCATTTCGGTGGGTGGCGTAGGGATCCTGAACTCCGGTTCTACAAGAATCCGGTTTCAGTCGTATGAACTGGATTACTATCTCGGGGAGATACCACTGGTGCATGACGCATTCAAGGGTGCCACGAAAACGTATATGGAACAGCTTCAAGGACCAGGGGCACGCTATCCCGTGATTTCTCCCAATGGCAAGCAACTGTATTTTATTAAAAATGTTGAAGGCACTAATGATGACATCTGGGTTGCAAATGCGCTGACTGACTCTACGTGGTCAGATCCGGTTAACATTGGTGCCCCGCTGAACAATACTGACCCCAATAATGTGATTTCGGTTTCACAGGATGGCAATGAGCTGTTCCTATGGGGATTGTACAATGCCAACGGAACAAGCCGGGGCGGAGGATTTTCGACTGCACAGCGCTCAGCATCCGGCTGGTCGGTACCTGTAGAGGTCAGAAATCAGCATCAGCAAAATCGATCAAGTACACGGGAGGAATGTTTAACCGCCGACAGGAAGGTGATGATTGCCGCACGCCAGATTGACGGAATGAACCATGGCGGAAAAGATCTCTATGTAAGCTTCCTTCAGAGTAACGGTGAGTACGGTCCGCTGATCAACCTTGGAACAGCCATCAACTCACCCGGGAATGAGGGCGGACCCTACCTTGCCGCCGATGGCAGAACGTTGTACTACACGTCGTCGGCAACCGGATACGGTAACGATGATATTTTCGTTTCGAAACGGCTGGATGATACGTGGACAAACTGGTCGCCCCGCGTTAATCTTGGGCCATCGATTAACACCAATGCATGGGATTCGTATTTTACTATTCACCCAAATGGTAAATATGCGTACATGAATACGACGGATGGCTTTAAGGGTGGCATTTACAGGATTACACTTCCCCAGGATCCCATCTCCAGAACCTTGCTGCCCAACCCCGTTGTTATCGTCTCCGGCAAGGTGTACGATGCAAAAACTCGACAGCCCTTATCTGTGATGATTTCGTACGAGAACCTGCGGACGTCGCAGAAAATCGGTTCTGCCATCAGTAATCCCAGGAATGGCGAATACAGCATTGTGCTCACCGGTGGTACTTCGTACGGCATTTACGCCGAGCACAGCGGTTATTTCCCGATTTCAGAAAATCTACCCATCGAATCCGTGAACGCTTTTACCGAAATCAAGAAGGACCTGTACCTTGAGCCTATCGCTGTGGGGTCTGCCATCCGGCTAAATAACCTGTTTTTCGATACGGACAAATCGGACCTTCGGTCAGAAAGCACCACCGAATTGCAACGTCTGGTACAGCTGCTTAGCACCTATCCAACGATGGCAATCAGCATTGAAGGTCATACCGATGACCGTGGTTCTGAGGCCCATAATGATAAGCTGTCCGAAGCCCGGGCACGGGCTGTGTACACATGGTTGGTAAACCACAACGTTCCTGCATCGCGGCTTTCGGCACGGGGCTTTGGCAAACGTAAACCTGTTGAGAAAGCCACGTCCGACGAGGCACGTCAGATGAACCGGCGCGTAGAGTTTAGAATCGTTTCAATGTAGTTACCACATCAGACGGGTTGTGGTGCCACTGCGAATGAGCACCGGCCTACCCGTTGGGATAACTGCGGTGTT
>WBZO01000414.1_pt1 | contig 92969 bp, 82 predicted proteins | sample 5204261 | NCBI WGS metagenome assembly WBZO01 (sample SAMN12412400, study PRJNA552823) | activated sludge metagenome | isolation source: activated sludge from anammox sidestream of wastewater treatment plant... | place: USA: North Carolina | collected 2017-09 | reverse complement strand
ATCTGCTCCGCAGGCGAGATGGTCACCGGATCAATAGCGGCAAGTACACCCAACGTGTGCGCCGACGGCGGCGCCACCCGAGCAGCCGCGATGACGTCAGCGGAGTAGTTCCCACCAACGAACGCGCCCAGCGACTGCTCGGGTTCTGCCATGCCCAAACCCTAGTAGAAAACCCCGACAAAATATCGAACATATGTACGACTAGTCGGGCGTTTCACCAACTGCAGTTCTGGCGACGCCTGCAAGCGAACTTCAGTGTGTTGACCCATGGAGCCGACCGGAGGTAGCGGTCGCTCAGAAGCGATTCGCGGCCCTGAACTCCGACACCATGGCCACCTCTGGTTTCAACGCCGTCGGACCTTCGGATCGGTAGTTCGGACGAGTCGCTAATGAACGACAAGCTTTGCGAGACCGTTGCGAATTGGTGCGGGAATCTTCGCTGGGCGACGGGTCTTCGCGTCGACGAAGACATGGACGAAGTGGCCCGTTGCCGCTGGGGCATCGGCATGCTCGCCGAAGATTCCCACTTCGTAGCGGACGCTCGAATTCCCCAGCTTGCTGACACGCAGCCCGGCAGCGACGGGTTCTGGGAATTCCAACGAGGAATGGAACTGGCAGTACGTCTCGACCGCGACACCGATGATCTTGCTGTTCGCCGGATCCAGCTCGCAGTTCCGAATGAGGTAGTCATTAATGACGGTGTCAAAGAACGAGTAGTACTGGACATTGTTCACGTGCCCGTAGCTGTCGTTGTCCATCCAACGGGTCTGAATCCGCAACCAGTGCGGGTAATCAGACCGATGCATGAGGTCACTGTCCTTAGACATCCATCATCACCACCTGCCGAAGCGCATGCCCGGAATGGAGATGATCAAACGCGGCATTCGTCTCGCTGAGCTTGATCTTGTCGCTGAGGAGGCGATCAACTGGCAGCCGACCGTTCTCGAACAGTCTGATGTACCGCGGAATGTCGCGAGATGGCACGGCGGACCCAACGTAGGACCCTTTGATCGTGCGCTCCTGCGCCACCAGCATCACCGGAATGATCGACCAGGTCGCGGCGGGGTTCGGCAGACTCGCCGTGACAGTGGTTCCACCGCGTTTAGTGCCTTCGTAGGCGGTCTGCAGCGCCGGAACTACGCCCGCAGTCTCTACGGCGATATCGACTCCCCCGTGGGTGACCTCCCTGATCTCATCGGCAGCATCCGGACCCGCGAGGACACCCGCGGTGGCTCCAAGACTCCTGGCAAAGTCGAGCTTGTCCTGATGCAGATCAACGGCTATCACCTCACTCGCGCCCCCGGCAACCGCTCCCAACAGTGCCGCGAGCCCGACCCCGCCGAGCCCCACGACGGCAACTGTCTGCCCGGCCGACAGTTGAGCCGTATTGACGACCGATCCCACCCCCGTCAATACCGCGCAGCCGAAGAGCGCGGCGTATTCCGGGGGCAGGTTCTTGTCGATCTTGACCAACGAGTCGACCGACATCACCGCGTGGTCGGCCAACGCGGAACACCCGAGGTGATGATTGATGCGGTTGCCATCCGAATCAGTGATCCGCCGCTCTCCGGAAACCAGCGTGCCGGCGGTGTTGTAGGCGATCGCGGTTTCACATAGGGCGGGTCGTCCCTCCCGACACGGCGGGCATTTGCCACAGGAGGGAACGAAGATGCTGATCACGTGGTCGCCGACCGACACACTGGTGACGCCCTCGCCAACCGCTTCGACGACACCCGTCGCTTCATGCCCCAGAGCCATGGGAAGCGGGCGCGGGCGATCACCGTTGATCACCGAAAGATCCGAGTGACACAACCCAGCGGCCGTGATTCGGACCAGCACCTCGCCGGGCCCCGGATCGTCGAGGCTGATCCTCTCCAGGGTGAGGGGCTTCGACTCCGCATAGGGACGAAGCGCACCCATCTCGCGCAAGATCAGTGCTGTTGCTTCCATGTGATCTCCCTGCACTGTGTCCTTGTAGGCGTCGCGACTAGTCAGATACTGCCAGCTTCGCGGTCCGGCCTGTTCAGAAGGCTTCGCGTGCCTGAGGCCCGCTACGGTGAATCAGCCAGGTCGATCATGTCGGTTGCCGCAAGAGTGAAGGACAGTCCCCGTGAGCGTTGACAATCCGTCAGGGAGCTTGTCTGGGAAGCTGCCTGTCGTCCCGAACAAGGGAAAGGTCTTTGGCACCTGGGGCCTGGCGATCTTCACGTTCAGCTTCCTGGTCAACGTCAATACCACCCCCCAACTGGCAACCTTTGGCCTTAGCGCGCTGCTGATCTTCATCCTCGCGATCGGACTATTCCTCACACCGACGGCGATGGCCGCCACTGAGATGGGCACCACCTGGCCACGCACCGGTGGCATCTACATCTGGACAAGACTGGCGTTCGGAGAGCCTGCCGGATTCATGATCATTTGGCTTGAGTGGGCCAACTACGTGGTCGCGTGGCCCGGCATCATGGGAACGCTGACACTCGAGGCCGCGTTCATCCTGGACCCATCGCTCAACGACAATCCGGTGTTCCTCGTCACGGTCGTCATCCTTGTCACCTGGCTTGCCGCTGGAATGGCGTTGCGCGGGCTCAAGGTAGCCCGCGGATTTGCCTGGTACTCAGTGGTGATTGGGACCATCGTTCCCGTCATCATCCTCGTCGGATTTGCCACTGCGTCCCTCATCGGCGGCACGCCACCGGCAATGGACGCCAGCCCGTCGGCAGTCTTCAGCGGCTTCGACGAAACGAATGTCGCCTTCATCTCCGGCGCCCTGTTAATGTTCTCAGGGATTGAGATCTCAGCGATTCACGCCGCTGACATTCGCAACCCGGCGCGCACGATCCCACGGTCGAACCTGATCGCGGTTGCGATGTGCTTCCTCCTGCTCGCACCGCTGACGATGGCCATCGCGATTCTCATCCCAGCTAGCGACATCAACATCGTGACGGGACTACTGCAGTCCGCGCAGACGATCTTCGATCGCTTCAACGTCGGCTGGCTGCTTCCGGTCTTTGGCTTCTGCGTCGTCACGGGGCTGATGACCGGACTCGTCCAAATCATCAACGGACCCTCACGAGGCCTGGTGGTCGCCGGGCGACAGGGCGGGAATCTACCGCCCGTGTTGCAGCGCGAGAACCAGCACAAGATGCCGGTCGCCATCATCCTCACCCAGGCGACCATCAGTTCGATTCTGGCGTTGGGCTACTTCTTCCTGGGTTCGGTGCAGAACGCCTGGTTCATGTTTGCGCTCATTCAGACGAACATGACGTTGATCATGTACGGGATTATGTTCGCGTCGGTAATCAAACTCCGGCGCTCACGACCCGACGTAAACCGGCCGTACCAAATCCCGGGCAAGAAGGTCGGACTGTACGCGGTAACCGGCATCGGCATCTTGGTCTGCATCCTCGGACTGCTCGTGTCGTTCCAGCCAACCGATGAGGCGGCAGGAATGTCCACCGGCGTGTACATCACGATTCTGATGCTGGGCACGATCGCCTTCGTCGTCATGCCATTCGTCTTTTGGATCTTCCGCAAGCCGACTTGGAAGACCGAGGAAGCGCCGGACCCGGACCATCCCGATGGAGACCCCGAGGCCCTGGACGCTCCGCTAGCCCACTGACCGCCCAACCAACCCATCGACACGTTGGTAACGGCGCGGCAGATCGAGCGTGTTTACCAACGTGTGCGCACTCGATGCGGTGGAGTCAGCACGTCAAAGGTGGTCATGTGCTGAACCACCGCGTGTAGCGGTGGCTGTTCTCGCTCCACGATGCCTAGCCGCTCAAGCACTCCGCCGTTCCAACTGCTCGTCACACTGATCGGTTCCCGATGCCACGGCATTGCCCAGAGGCTGCGTGGGATCCCGGTCAACCAGTGATCCAGGGATGTGCCGAAGAACCAGACCCCGGAATCGCAACCGCGCGCAACATACGCCCGATAGTTCACCTGACCGCAGTTCATCCGCGGCCACGGCATGCCCCTGAAGTGGAAGTCCCGATCACGGAAGATCACAGCGGAAACGAGACCCCGATCCCGGCCAGCAATGTCGAAGACGGTCGGCGGCGTCTGTGGCGGTAGCACCCGCTTCAGCGCAGCGAGGTCGACGTCGTAACTGACGATCGCGAAGTCCTCAAGGACAGTGACGCAGTGCCACGGTCGATGTCGCGCCGACGCAAGCGCCATGCCATCAGCCACGGGCATCACCTACCTGGTCACCCGTTTTGCCGTTGCCACGCCTCTAGGTAGACGGCGTTGGTCCATCCAAAGCCAGCCTGGTCTGCCGAGTAGCCGGCAGTGACCGGTGGGCTGGATGCAGGGTTGTTCGTTGGATACTTCTCCACGATCTCGCCCGCATGAGCGAAGCCGACATCGACCGAATTCAGCCAGCCCTGGTCGACCATGGCGGATTCATCGGTGAAGCCGCTGTTGAGCAGGCCCTCAGAAGCGAACGCTTGGATCGGCGCCCAGGCGTTCGGGTAGTCCCACTGATTTCCGGTCATGACCAGACTCGTCGGGACGCCGTAGTTGTTGGCGTCCAGGAACGCATCGGGCGGTACCGTCTGCCCGACCACTGTTGGACAGTTCGGCTTCCCCTTCTGACACTCGAGCATCTGCCCGTTCTCGCCGGTCAGTGTGAACGGCCGAACCTTTCCGTTGGTGCCCTTCGCGTAGGCGATCAGTTCCTGACTGATCGGCGTACTGGAAGTGGCCGTGGCAAGCACTCCCTTGGCCGCTGCCTCTGGCGCCAGCTTCGACGCCCACATCGGAACGAAGGTTGTGCCGTAGGCGTATGGCTGCGGCTGCGTTGGCCCTGGGCCTACAAAGACATCCGTCCAACGACTTCCCGGCTGACCTCCGGCCGCCGAATCGACCCAGAACAGACTGTTGATCGTGTCCTTCATGGAGTTGATCTGGTCCTCCGGCACAGCCAGATTGGAGTCAACCCCCTGGTCCTTCGCGATGGAGACGATCTGATTGATGTCCAGCGCGCTTTGGTAGTTGAGGGCCTGCAGGTCGATCGGCGCATACATCGCGCTCCACTGGCCGACGTATCCGTATCGACCGGACAGGTCGTAACCAGATGCCCTAGTTGTGCGATCGGACCGGTAGTAGGTTTCGGTTAGTTGCTGCTCTGCCGACTTGCCGTTGTCCTTCCAGAAGACGCCGCCAGGGTTCGCTTCCGGATAGTTCTTGAAGTACGCCGCAACACTGGCGTAGAAGCCCTCGTTGCCAGGAACCTGGCTGTCCGTGATCTCGGGTGCCGGTCCGACGCCGTCCGTGACGTACAGCGAAACCTGACGACCATTGACCGTCTTCACCCGCGGATTGGTCTTCTCATTGAAGATCACGTGGTTCGGGTCGGTGTAGTAGTCGAAGTAGGTGCGCGCCATCGGCGCAATCTCCTTGGCCAACCATTCCTCATAGTTGGTGGGCGCTGTGATCCCGAAGTAGGGGGCGAGCGTCTCCTTGTACGGCGTGATGTCCGGGTACTTCTTCTGAAAGTCGTAGATGGCCAGGGCCTCATGCGCAAAGAACGGGGGCTGACTTCTGGTCAGATAGTAGATCCGGTTTCCGTTGTTCACCATGCCGCCGTAGAAGCGAATCTCGAAGGCGGCGTTGTCCAACATTCCCTTTGCCAACTGGAACAACTGCGAGGCGTACTGAGGCGCCGTCTGGTCGTTGAGGGTCACGAACGTTGACGTTGCGGGATCGAAGTACCGGCCGCTGCGATTGGCCATCACGTTTTCGGCCGAGGCAAGCAGACCCTTTGCGATGAAGAACGAATCCCAGCCGTACTGCTCGTTGAAGATTCCTCCGGGCACGACATACGAATTAGGCAGATAGAGAAGTCCGGCCTGCTGGTAGATCTCGCCCGCTTTGGTTCCGGGGATAGGCAGTGGATTAGGCAGCGCCCGCACGACGATGTCGTTGGCCTTCGAACTCTTGACGATTGCGTTGATGTCGTCCTTCGCCGCCGTGACACCCCCGGGGTAGTAGATCGGCCACTTGCCGCTCGCTGGCTTCTTCAACAGCCAGTCACGGGCGGCCGCGACCAGATTCGAATGTTCGCGAAGCAGACCGGCTGGGGAGTTCCACATACCGTTGATGTACGGAATCGTGCAGTTGCGAGCGAACTGATCTTGTTCGACGACCCCGGGCGCCGTGCACGACTTGATGTACGGCGGCGCCGTTGCGAAGTTGAAGTTGAGGTCGCCGGAACCGCCAGGTGCTTTGAGCCCGGCAATCGTGACTGTCCCAGGCGCTGCGGTCGCAGTCGACTGACCGTTGGATGAGGTCGAACCACAGGCAGCGAGTACCAACGCGGCACAGGCGATCGCTGAAGTGACGACGACACTGCGCGTCCGCAGTCGGATGAGCGAGCCTTCACCTTGCTTCTTCGTCGTCGGCACACGCTTACGCTACGAAGATCGCATATCCGTTGCAGCCTGACGTCACACCTTGATCACGTGGGTGGGAGTTGTCGGCCGATTCTGGTAGTTCCACCCACCTGATGGACGCGTGGGTAACGGGTGGCGAAAACTGGCGACTACCAGCCAGTCGGGGTGTCGGTATCCCACTCGTGGATGAGTAGTTCAACGACCGTCCGCAGATCGCCGGACCGGGCAAACTCACGCCGTTGACGGGTCGCGCCATTGCCTGCGTGCATGATTCGGCGAATGTCACCGAGTTGTTCGCTGCAACCCAGTACCTGCGCAGCTTCACTCAAGTTGTCCACCGCTTCGGCGATCAGGTCAGCGATACTGCGATTGTCGCCATCGTTGTTCTCGATGAGGTTGGCATCAAGACCGAATCGCGCAGCTCGCCACTTGTTCTCCTTCAACACCCACGGATGCAGGGACGGCAACGTCTCCCCTGCCTCAAATCGACGACTCAGGTCGTACACCGAGCACTGGGCCAATGCTGCCAGTGCCAGAATTTCGCGCATCGTTTGCATGGAATCAGACATGCGCAATTCAACAGTCCCGAACCCTGGGTGGGGGCGAATGTCCCACCAGAGTTCACGGACGGATTCGATCGCGCCACCCTTGATCAGTACGTCCATCAGGGCTTCGAATTCGGTCCAACCGGAAAGCAACGGCGGCAGATCATTGGTCGGCATTGCCTCGAATACTTTGGTGCGGGAGGAGTCCAACCCAGTGTCCAAGCCGTGCCAGAAGGGACTCGACGCGGACAGCGCGATGAACAGCGGCAGCTGAATTGCCAGCGAACTCGCAATCGCCACGGACGCATCGCCGGACTGCACACCAACGTGGTAGTGGATGCCGTGGCACATCGATCGCCTCGCGGGCCACTGGATGCGGTCGGCGAAGTTGTTGTACCGCTCCTTATCCGTAACGTTGAGCTCCTGCCACGCGCTGAACGGATGCAGGCCGCCAGGCTGCACCGCCAGTCCGCGTTGGGCCAATGCCTGCTCAACCTCGTTGAACGTCGCGCGCAGGTCATCACCCGCTTCCGACACGGTTTCGCAAATGCCGGTAATGACCTCGATGCTCGACTGATAGAACTCGTGCTTCGCTTTGGGGTGTTCGTCACCATGCGGTTCGGCGAGTTCTGCGAGGACCTCGTCCGATCGCGACACCAGCGCAAGGGAATCGAGGTCGACGATCCCGCTTTCGACCTCGACGCCCAAGGTGTTCCGCGGTGATGCGTTGAACCTCACGTCGACTCCCGATTCTGTGCTCTCACGACTGGCTGCGCAGCCACGGGAGAACCTACTGACCTTCGGTAGCGGTGTCAGCGTCCTCGTACTCGGCCGCAGTACGCGCGACCTTGCCGCGCACCAAGTACCAGCCACCCCACAACAGCAAACCGAGTGGGATGACCGCCAGCACGGTTGCCTTGCCGGGAACGCCGTCGAACCACAACATGACATACACGAACAGCAGGAACGCGATAGTCACGTAGTTGGATACCGGCGACCACGGGAGCTGGAAGGGTGCCCGCTCGGTGTGACCGCGTTTGACACTGCGTAGGTAACCAAGGTGAGCGACGATCACAAACCCCCAGGTACACAGAATCCCGAGCGCCGAGAAGTTGAGGATGATGCCGAAGGCATCGGCCGGTACGACGTAGTTCAAGACAATGCCGATCAGGTAGCAGGACACGGTCAACGCCACCGCACCCGCTGGGACGTGGCGCTTGTTCATGACCCCGACGAATGTGGGCGCCGATCCCGCGACTGCCATGGATCGCAGAATCCTGCCAGTCGCGTAGAGACCTGAATTGACGCTCGACAGGGCTGCCGCCAGTACTACGAAGTTCATCACACCGCCCGCGCCGGGAACACCAACGCTGGAAAGAAAAGTGACAAACGGACTCTCATCCTTCCCGTACGCGGTCCACGGCATGAGCAGTGCGAGCAGGGCGATCGAGCCCACATAGAAGATGCCAATTCGCCAAACCACCGCATTGGTCGCCTTTGGGACGACCTTTCGCGGGTGCTTGGTTTCCCCTGCGGCGATACTCACCATTTCCAGAGCGGCATAGGCAAACACGACGCCGGGCAGCACGATGATTGCCGCGAAGAATCCATGGGGCAACATGCCGCCGTTGTCGGCGATCATCTGAACTCCAGCCAACTCGCCGGATTCCAGACTGCGCTTGCCCAACACAAATGTCCCAATGGCCAAGAACAGCACGATTGCTGCGACCTTGATCATCGCTGCCCAGTACTCCGTCTCACCGAAGTACTTGACGGCAGCCAGATTGATCGCAAGGACGAACAACATCGCGAGCAGCGCGATGACCCACTGCGGGACGCTTTGAAAGACCGACCAATAGTGGGTGTAGATAGCGACCGCCGTGATGTCGGCGATGCCACCCGTTGCCCACACGAGGAAGTACATCCAGCCCGAAACGTACGCGCCCTTCTCACCCATGAACTCGCGGGCGTACGACACAAACGATCCGGACGTCGGTCGGTAGACAACCAATTCGCCGAGGGCGCGGACGACGATGAAGGCGAAGAAGCCGGCGACCGCGTACAGGACCACAAGGAACGGCCCAGCGATGTTCAGCCGCGACCCTGCACCCAGGAACAGACCGGTGCCGATGGCGCCGCCAACGGCAATCATCTGAATGTGCCGCTTCTTCAAACCCTTGCTGTACGCCTCGTCCTCCGCGGTAAGCAGAGCATCCGAGCTGACGCCAGGGGTTTCCGAAGACACTTCAGGCTCCGATTCGGTGGGGACAGGTGCCATGACCGTACCGATGGACAAGGAACGGATGCGCGACGTTATCGCCTATTTCCTATTATTTTAGTAGGAAATGACAAGCATAGCTATTGCAGGTGCGCGATGAGACTCAGTGCATGAGGTTGTAACGAGACATGTAGTACAGCGTGCACACCCCGAAAGTCAGGATCGGCGCAAGTAGTGTGATCACGACAGCCAAGACTCTGGCGCCGCGCGAGACATAGCGGCTGCCGAGCATGAACAGCGCCCAGACCAATGGCAGCGTCGAGATCAGAAGCCCGGCAATGATGTACGCGAGCATCGTGGCCTGCGCCAGGTCCTCGCACCCATGCCAGCTCGGTACGCAGCTGAGCGAAAGCACCAGAACGACCACTGGGTAGCTGCATGCGGTGATCGCCACCGACAGCACCCAGCAGAGAACGTGGACCACAAGCGGCGGCCCTTGACGGGCAGGGCGATCGATCGTAACCGCAGGGCTGACTGCTGTCATGACCGAAAGGTCCTGAGTCCGAGGGGTGGAGCGGTACTCATTTCAGTGCACATGTCTGCGGCTTCCGTGTCTCGAATGCGTTTTGCTAGTACCTACGGTCTTCCCCGAGGTCCAAGTCACAAACCGCGAAAAGTGACGTTTTAGTTATAGCTGTCACATGCGAGATGATCTCGTGTTTGCGGAACCGTTACCGCACAGTCGGGCTAATTCGCCGTCGTCAATCCGGGTGGACAAAAAGACTCCGCACCCAACGTGGGCGGTGCCTTCCCGCTGACAGCCACAAACAAGCGTGAGATGACCTACCAAGGGGACGGCTCGAAGTCCTTCAGAAAGCAGCCGAATAGGTCGTCACCTTGCTCGCCGCGAACAATCGGGTCGTAGACCCTCGCGGCGCCATCGACAAGGTCCAGTGGCGCGTGGAACCCTTCCTCCGCCAACCGCACCTTCGTCGGGTGTGGTCGCTCATCAGTGATCCAGCCCGTGTCCACCGCGGTCATCAGAATGCCGTCTGTCTTGAGCATCTCCAGTGCACTTGTTCGGGTGAGCATGTTCAGCGCAGCCTTTGCCATGTTCGTATGGGGATGCCCCGGACCCTTGTAGCGTCGACTGAATTGACCCTCCATCGCCGAAACGTTCACGACGTATTTTCGGCGGGCGTCAGCCGCCGCCATGGCGGCCCGCAACTTGCTAATGAGGATGAAGGGCGCAGTCGCATTGGCGAGTTGAACTTCCAACAGTTCCAGCGCGTCAACTTCGTGCACCATCTGGGTCCAGCTGTTCTGATCATGCAAGTCCGGCAGAAGCCCGCCCGCGTCGATTGCCGTCTGGTCTGCCAGCCGGGACAGCGATGATGAACCACCCGTCAGCGCTGCCGTCGTCAACTGAGCCGCAGTCACCGTGACCGGCGCCGGTTGGTTGCCGGTCACGGCACCCATCAGAGCCGCAGGATGGGCGTCGCTGGTGCGGCCAAATGCGATGACGCTGGGAAGATCGCCTTCGGGCAACGGTTCTGACTCAGCCTCCGCCAACAGCGTGTACGAACCAGGCGACCTTCGCACTGTCTGAGCCGCGTTGTTGATGAGGATGTCCAGCGGACCACGTTCTGCCACCGATTCCGCGAGCGCCACAACCTGCGCAGGATCACGCAGATCGATCCCGACGATGTGCAAGCGCTGAATCCAGTCATCGCTGTCAGGCATCGCTTTGAACCGTCGGATGGCATCGTTCGGGAAGCGCGTCGTGATGGTTGTTTCTGCACCGTCACGCAGGAGCCGCAGCGCGATGTACATCCCGATCTTCGCGCGCCCGCCAGTCAGCAAGGCGCGTCGCCCAGACAGGTCAGTTGACGCGTCCCGACGGGATCGATTCCTCGCGGCGCAGCTTGGGCACATCTGGTGATAGAACGCGTCCACCACGGTGTAGCGCTCTTTACAGATGTAGCAGGCCTGGGGGCGAATCAGGGTTCCCGCTGAAGCTCCCCGAGTCTTCGAGATGATCGGTAGCCCCTGGGTCTCATCATCAATCCGATCGGGCGAACCGGTTGCAGTCGCCGCTATCACGGAGTCGTCAGTGGCCTTGACCTGCTCTCGGCGTTCCATGCGCCTGCGCTTACGCACTGTCTTGAAGAGCCCTGCCGTCGCCCGCTGGATGGCGATCGAGTCCGGATGCTCAACCGGAAGGCTATTGAGTTGATCGAATACTCGCAGGCAGGTAGCGAGGTCGTCTGGGTCGACGCCGACCATTTCAGTAGTGATGGGCGCGTCTTCGAGCACGTCGGTCATGAGGGCTTCCGTATCAGCAGATTCCTTGGGTGGGCCAAGGGTACGTTGCGCAGTTGCAACCGCCCGATGCCGTGGATCGACGCCTGTTCTACATTCAGCACGTGCCTTTGACCCCGGAGCTCGCCGAGATTGTTTCCCAGACCGACGGCTTCCTTCCCGCTCATGAAGCGTCCGCCCTCTTTGAGGCAGCATCGACTGCGAAGTCCGGCATCTGGTTAGAGATCGGCACCTACTGCGGAAAGTCGACGGTGGTCCTGGGCGGTGCCGCCCGCGAGGTCGGCGCGCAGGTCATTGCCGTGGACCACCACCGAGGTTCGGAAGAGAACCAGCCTGGGTGGGAGTGGCATGACGAGGCCCTCGTGGATCCCGAAGCGGGCAAGTTGGACACTCTGCCGTCGCTGCGCCGAACCCTACGGGTCGCGCAGCTTGAGCAGACAGTGACACCAATCGTGGGCAGCACTCAATCGGTGGGACGCTGGTGGTCGACGCCGCTGGAATTCCTTTTCCTCGATGGAAATCACACCGAAGAGGTCGCCCAACATGACTATTCAGCGTTCGCGAGCCACGTCGTGTCGGATGGAATCCTCGCTGTGCACGATGTCTTTCCGGATCCGGCTGACGGTGGTCAACCACCATGGCACGTGGTTCAGCGGGCGGTTGAATCAGGCGCTTTTGTGCAGGTCTCAGTCACAGACTCGCTGCGCGTGCTCCGCCGAGTACCGGGAACGGAATTCAGCTAGCCCCGCGCTGGCCCGCTACCGACGCAACGGCGACTGATTCCAAGTGCACCTCGTGACGCTGGCAGGCCCCGTTGTCAAAAGGCAGGCCGAGCGGAAGATCACGGCCGGAGAACAGGTCCAGGGTCGTGCCACTGGCGAGTGCGTCGCACGCCAGGACAACCGCTGCGGCCGTCCAGGTTGATGCTTCGTACGGGAAGAACTTCATCTCGTCGATGACGATTCCGGTCCAGTACGCGCCGTCTTCCCGGCGCAGGCACTGGATGTCGGCAAGCAGCTGGCTCGCCACATCCGGCTGACCATTGATGATCAGCCCAATCGCGAGTTCAGCCGTTTCAGCACCGGTCATCCACGGTCGATCGGCAACGCAGCGCGCTCCAAACCCAGGGATGATGAATTCCTCCCAACGGCTCGCGACAAGGTCTGCGGCGGCTTGACCGCTGACTGCTCCGCCCAGGACGGGGTAGTACCAGTCCATCGAGAAAGCGCTCTTGTCCATGAAGACTTCTGGATGCTCGCAGACCGCATGTTTGAGCAACCCGGAGGCGATCTCCCACTCTGGCTGCGGATCGCCAACAAGGTCTGCTAGCGCAAGGCCACACCGCAGGGCCTGGTAGGTCGAGGACGAGCCAGTGAGCAGCGCCCCTTGGTTGATCTCGCCACCTGGCGATCGACCCCAGGCGATTGCCCCGCTGTCGAGTTGGAGGCCGACCACGAAGTCGAGTGCTCGCTGGACATGGGGCCATAGCTGCAGCGGTAACGACCTGTCGGAAGTCGCTAGCCACCACTGCCAGGCGCCAACAGCGATGTAGGCGCACTGATTGGTGTCCACCGACGAATCGATCACGCGTTCCTGGTCGTAGGACATCGCCCAGGAACCGTCGTCGAACTGGGTTGCCCGCAACCAGTCATATGCAGCGCGCGCCTCGTCCAACCGGCCGCCGAGCGTCAACGCCATGGCGCATTCGACGTGATCCCAGGCATCCGTGTGACCGTCGGGCCAGGGCAGCGAGCCGCTCGGCTGCTGGGCCGCCGCGATGGCAGTGACTGTTTCGTGGAGTTCTTCGGCGCAGAGCAGGCCAGGGACCCCCCGCATTTCAGGCTGCCGCATCTTCACGCACCTTCGGCTTCTGCAGATACACGACGTAGCTCTTACCAATCAGCGGGTTCAGGGACCGCTCCGCCAAGCGGGTCAGCTTCGGGGCGCTCATCATGTCCCACACCAGAACCCGGTGATACGCCTTGACCAAGGGGTTGTCGTCGTTGTCGACACCAACCGCGCACTTGAGCCACCAATACGGCGCGTGCAATCCGTGCGCGTGGTGGTCGCCCAGCGGATTCAATCCGGTGCTCGCCAGGCGCTCCTTGAGGATGTCAGCGCGATAGATGCGAACGTGACCACCTTCGACTTCGTGGTACTCGTCCGACAGCGCCCAGCAGACCTTTTCTGGCAGCCAGCGCGGGACCGAGACTGCGATGACCCCACCGGGCTTGAGCACTCGAGTTAGCTCGGCCATGGCGAGGTTGTCTTCGGGAAGATGCTCCATCACTTCAGCCGCCACGATCTTGTCGAAGCTCTCATCCTCGAACGGCAGCGAATAGGCATTTCCGCGAACTGCGGTTGCGGTGGCCGCTGCTGGAACCTCGCCCTCGGCTTGCATCGCTGAGAACATCGTCGCAACGTCGGCAAGTTCCTCCTCGTCCATGTCGAGCGCAACCACGTCGGCGCCGCGCCGGTAGAGCGCAAATGCGTGACGACCTGCGCCGCAACCCATGTCCAAAACACGTTCGCCCGGCGATACCGGAAAGCGATCGAAATCAACCGTCAGCACTGTTCCTCCATACGCGATTGCGACCGCGCGGACATGCACTGTCGGTACCAATCAGCGGTTCGGGCCGCGACCACACTCCATGTGTAGTTGTCGATAACCCGCTGGCGTCCGGCGGAGCCAAGACGATCCGCGAGTTCGTCGTCGTCGAGGATCCGACCCAACGCGACGGCCAGGGCCTGCGGGTCGCCGGGCTCAACGCGCAGTGCTGCGTGACCGTCCGGCCCAACCACCTCCGGCAAGGCACCGGCCGTAGTCGCAACGAGCGGTGTCGCGCAGGACATGAGTTCAACAGCGGGCAGACTGAACCCTTCGTACAGACTCGGAACAACCGCAACTTGCGCGGAACCGAAGATACGAACGAGGTCGGGTTCGGCAACATCGCTGACAAATTCGACGGCGTCATGGAGGTCAAGCCGCTCCAGGGCATCCTCGGTCGCCCCGCCCTTGCGCAGCGATCCAACCACGAGCAAGTGCACATCGCGTTCGGTACGCAGCTTGGCAACCGCTTCCAGCAACGGCACCAGGCCTTTGAGCGGGACATCAGCACTTGCCGTCGTCACAATTCGACCGGGTACGCGCGGGGCATTCGGCGGAATGAATACATCGTGCTCGACCCCGAGCGGCACAACCGTGATGCGATCACGGTCCACGCCAAACGAACTGGCGATGTCCGTACCTGACGACTCACTGACCGTCAGAATCTCCGGCATCTTGCGAGCAACCCGCTTCTGCATACGCAGGAACGAATACCAGCGCCGGATCATGAACCGCCTGCGCAGGGAAGCGCTGGCCAGTTCCAGTGACTTGTCGACGGTTATGGGGTGGTGAATCGTCGCGACGACTGGCATTCCCTGCTTGTCCATCCTCAGCATTCCGTAGCCGAGCGTCTGGTTGTCATGGACGATGTCGGGCCGTTGGGACGATGGGCGCTTGGCAAGCAGACGCCGTGCGCGCAGACTGAAGGTGAGGGGTTCTGGGAACGCTCCGGTGCACATTGACAGGAACTCGTAGACGTCAATCGGTGAACGGAACTCCGTCGGCCGCGGCAACCGAAATGGATCCGGGTCGCGGTAGAGGTCGAGACTCGGTACTTTCGTCAGAATCGGTCCCGCGTCCAACTCCGGATACGGCGGCCCGCTGATGACCTCAACATGATGCCCAAGAGCCACGAGTTCCCGGGAAAGGTGACGCACGTACACGCCCTGTCCACCGCTGTGGGCCTTACTCCGGTATGAGAGCAAGGCGATACGCATAGGGCGTTGCGAGTCGGTGGGAGCCTGCGCTTGGCCCACGTCGGTTTGCTGGTCGCGCAAGCTTGCTCCTTTGAAGAACTCGTCCTGCAGTCGATCTGCCGCGGGGAATCGGCCTCGGCGATTAGGACGTACGGCTGCCAACTCTAACTGACGGCCAGTTTCTGGCTGAAGCCGAGAAACTTGTTTCCCATTTCATTGACTGAGCGTCAATGTGAGCCCACTCACCCAATGGGTTGATTCCTGGCTCCACCCAAGACTCAAGTATTACGCGGGCGTAACCTGATCAGGTGAGATTGAGGCCGATAGGCGCATGCATCGCGATTGCCGCGGTGAGCTCCGTTGCGCTCCTTCCCGCAACTTCGGCCGGTGCCGCAGCTGAGAACACCGGCCCGTCGACGAGAGTCGTCGGAGGGAACCTCGTCAACCAGGCGGTCACGCCCACTCCTTGGTTCGCATCGCTCGATCTGAAATTCGGCGCGAATGACTACGCGCTATGCGGCGGATCCGTCATCGGGTCACGGTGGATCCTGACTGCCGCCCACTGCGTCAAGGACGGCCGCAGCAAAGCGAGCGTCGGTGGCAGTGGGGCCTACATCAATCCCCCGAGCGACAGCAACCCCGGACGCCGGATTCGTTTCGCAAAGATCTACGTCCATCCCAAGTTCAACCAAAACACAATGCGCAACGATTTGGCTCTGATCAAGACTGCCACGAGCATCCCGACAGCCAAGATTCGTTTCGCAAAGCACTCACCAGGCAAGGGTCGAGCCCTAGAGGTATTCGGATTTGGTAGCACCAGCCCCGATCGGGAAGTGATCGCCGAAAACCTCAGAAGTGCGCGGATCATTGACCGGGCCGGTGTCACTGGCGCATGCGGCGGGTACGGGTCCGACTACAACAGGCAGACCATGCTGTGTGCTGGTGACCCCGTCGGCGTCAGAGACGCCTGCCAGGGAGATAGCGGCGGGCCGTTGACGACGGTCAACGGGCGTCGAGTGCAGGTCGGCATCGTCAGCTGGGGCGATCGGTGCGGGTCCGCCCGCTACCCAGGCGTCTACACACGAGTGGCCAAGTACGCGAAGATCATCACCAAGGTGACGGGCATCAAACCGGTCTAGGCGGACATTGAGCTCGCTGGCAACGGCGACTCCCGACGATGAGCACGCCTTGATACTCACGGCCTGTTCTAGAGTGTCCGCGTGAAGCGGATTCACACGAAGATCGCCCATCTTGCGCTCCTCAGCGTCGCCTCCCTCGTGGCTGCAACCGCTTGTTCGACGAACTCGACATCCACGCCAAGTGCCAGCCCAAGCCCGCCCAAAACTCCGCACGCCGTCGTGCTCGTTTCTGGCCTTGACACCCAGACACCCTTCACCACCCCGACGCAGGCTTGCACTCAAGGTCTACCCGCGGGCAATTCGCTCACGGCGCTGAGGCAGAGTCTGATTTCGGCAGGCAATCAAGTCTTCACTGCGCCCTCGCAGAACGGCCCAGGTCAAGTGACGTCGACGGTGGGTTTCGCTCCGTCATCCACCTGCCCGCCGCCATTGCCCACCAACATGACGATCAACACGACAGCAGGGATCGATGCCGGTGGTGCGAGCCTGACAACCTTCCTGAGCTACCTCAAGACGACCTACGGGGTCGACACGGTTGACTTCGTCGGCCACTCAATGGGCGGCTTGTTCTCGACCTCGGCAGTCAAACAAGTCAAAGCCCAGTCGTTGCCAATCAAGATTCGCTCGCTGACGACCTTGAGCACGCCGTGGACCGGTGCCTACCCTGCCGACTACACCGTCGGGAAGCTGCCACTTTCGGCCTGCCTTGGTGAATCGTTCTGCAAGACGGTGCTGACGGGATACAAGTCGTTGAGCGAAGCCGAAGGTCCGGCAGGAGCCGCGACTCAAATCACCACAGACAAGCTGATGGGGCCGAAGGGCTGGAACAGTCAGCTGGGCGACGCTCTCAATGGAATTCCCGTCACCCTCATTGGAGGCGACTACTTCAGGAAGGCTGACGGGCGTCCGGCGGTGTGGCCGAACGACGCGATCGTGGCAGCACAGAGTTCGTTGGCGACCGCGATCTCCGACAAGGAGATCGCCCACCGGTCCTGCATGACCCGCCCCGACGTGCACACCATCACCCTGGCGGACCAATTGAAACTCGGCTGGAATTCCGCGATCACTTGGGATCCCGACGTGCTTGCGGCAGTCAATGCAGCGGTGAAGGACGCCGAAAGTGCGCTGGGGGCACTCAACCGCCAAGGCTGTCCGTAACCGTCACCTTTTCCGATCCTGGCAGACCTCGGCGAAGGGCCGCTGTAATGATGGGGCACCTGCTGTCAATCGGCGCTGCCTTACCGCAGCCCAAACACTGAGGAGACCCGGCGTGGATTCCGAATCAGGCGTGACCCTCTACCCGACTCTGTTGGCTCCCCTGGACCTCGGATTCATCACGCTGCCGAACCGCGTGCTCATGGGATCTATGCACGTCGGGCTGGAAGAGGCTGAGGATGGCTTCAATCGGATGGCTGCGTTCTATGCCGAGCGTGCTCGCGGTGGCGTCGCACTCATCGTTACAGGGGGCATCGCGCCGAATGACGAGGCTCGGCCGTACCCCGGTGGAGCGAAGTTGTCCACCGAAGATGAGGCGAATCAGCATCGGGTTGTTACCGATGCAGTGCATGCGGCGGGCGGACGAATCGCCATGCAGATCTTGCACTTTGGCCGCTACGCCTACCACCCGGAACTGGTTGGCCCGAGCCCCATCCAGGCCCCGATCTCGCCGTTCCCACCAAAGGAACTGTCAGGCGCGGACATTGAACGAACCATCGAGGACTTCGCCCACTGCGCGCAGTTGGCCCAGCAAGCCGGGTACGACGGGGTCGAAGTCATGGGTTCTGAGGGCTACCTCATCAATGAGTTCATCTCGACCCGCACGAACCAGCGCACTGACGAATGGGGTGGGTCGTACGAGAACCGGATCAGGTTCGCGATCGAGATCGTGCGCCGCGTCCGCGAGCGAGTCGGCGACGACTTCATCATCGTCTACCGCCTGTCCATGCTCGACCTGATTGATGAGGGGTCGACCCTGGATGAGGTCATCACCCTGGCCCGCGAAATCGAAGCCGCTGGAGCCACGATCCTCAACACCGGTATCGGCTGGCACGAAGCTCGCATTCCAACCATCGCCACCAGCGTTCCGAGGGCTGCGTTCACATGGGTGACCCAACAGCTCAAGGGCAAGGTGTCGATCCCGCTGATTACGAGCAACCGGATCAATACCCCCGAAGTTGCCGAATCGGTACTCGCAAGTGGGCAAGCGGACATGGTGTCGATGGCCCGACCATTCCTGGCGGATCCGGAATTTGTTTCGAAGGCCGCGGCTGGAAAATCCGATCGGATCAACACCTGCATCGGCTGCAACCAGGCCTGCCTGGACCACACCTTCAGCCTGCAGATCACTTCGTGTCTGGTAAATCCGCGCGCCTGTCACGAAACAGTGTTGACGATTGACCCTGTGTCTTCGCGGCGCCGCATCGCAGTCGTAGGTTCGGGACCTGGGGGTCTTGCGTGCGCGGTGACGGCGGCTCGCCGCGGGCATGAGGTCACCTTGTTTGAGGCCGACGACAAGCTCGGGGGGCAGTTCAACCTGGCCGCGCAGATCCCAGGCAAAGAGGAGTTCCACGAGACCCTGCGTTACTACCGCATCGCGTTGCAGGACGCCGGGGTCAACGTGCAACTCGGCAGGCGGGTCGGAGTCGACGAGCTCACCGGGTTCGATGAGGTTGTGCTGGCAAGCGGAGTTACTCCTCGAATTCCCGACCTCAAGGGAATCGATCACCCAAAGGTCGTCAACTACCTCGACGTCCTGCGTGAGCACGTTCCGGTCGGCAGTACGGTCGCGATCATGGGCGCCGGGGGGATCGGATTCGACGTTGCCGAATACCTCACGCAGTCCGGTCCGAGTGCCACTGTTACTCCCGAACGCTTCTACGAAGAGTGGGGAATCGATCCCAGCTACCAACAACGTGGCGGCGTGACCCAAGTCCAACTCGAACGTCCCGCTCGCAAAGTCACCCTGCTCCAGCGCAAGCACAGCAAGGTCGGCGGTGGGCTCGGGAAGACAACCGGTTGGATCCATCGAACCGAGTTGAAGAAGCGTGGCGTGGACATGGTCCCCGGAGTCACCTACGAATTCATCGATGACGGCGGCCTGCACATGACGATCGACGACCAGCCGGTTGTGTTGGATGTCGAGACCATCGTGGTCTGCACCGGGCAGGAGCCACAGCGTGAACTGCTCGACGGGCTGCAGGCTGCCGGAGCCTCCGTACAGGTGATCGGCGGTGCTGACGTCGCCGCGGAACTCGACGCCAAGCGCGCCATCAAGCAGGGCACTGAGGTCGCCGCCGCGCTTTAACGCGAAGGCTGCGGCGCGCAGCGCCTCACTTATTGGTGAAGACGTCTGGCCCGAACGACGAGACGTTGTTGCGAGCGGCGTAGCCCAAGTACGGCAGCCCGAAGATGTCTTCAACAGTTCGCAAGGTGCTGTAGTGGTTGTAGGGCGTCGTCACCACGGTTCCGGGCTTGATGAATGGCGAAATCGCGATCGCGCCTGTCCGACCGCCGCCAGGTCCAGGTAGGGGACCACCGAGAGAGCCGGTATTGGGACCGAGCGGGGTGTCGCAGCAAGCACTCGATGCTTCATCCGGTCCGTCGAATTCCGCTTCGTCGAACAGCACCAACAGCAGGCCGTCCTTCTTGAATGCTGGCGATTCCGTGATCATCGGGACGGCAGTACTGAGGTATTTGTTGATCGCCGTGAGGCCGCCCGGTGAACCATCCACGCAGGTCGATTGGTGGCCGTCGCTGCAGGTGTTGGGAACAATGAAGGAGAAGTTGGGTGTTGTCTCCTCCTTCGCAAGATCACCTGCGAAGTTCGTGTAGTCGACAACCTTCGACCGGCAGTCCGGGGAATCGATCGTTGTGTGGAAGTACAGGAACGGAACGTGCCTGGTGACGTAGTCGTAGTTATCGGAGTAGGTGGGGTCGTAGGTGTTGAGCTTCGGGTGGCGACATCCGGGACCCTTGGTGAGACCAGGCCCCTGGTAGGCGTCCATGCTCTCTGCGTACGCCTTCCACGTCTTGCCTGCCCCCTTCAGCTGGTCCGCAACCGACTTGATTGGCGAGGGATACACGCAGCCGATGCCGTGGGCAATTCCGTCCTGATCAATCTGAGTGGATTCGAATTCTCGGTAGTAAGCGCAGTCGCTCTGGTTGTATGCGTTCGGTGGCTGACCGCTGACCAAGGTCGCGTAGTTACTGAAGCTGAAGTGGCTGGTGCCGTAGTAGTCGCGAATCAGCGCACCCTGTTCCGGCATCGACTTACCCAAGTAGCTGTCCGGCACTGCCTGGGAACCGAATGTCTCCACATACGACTTGTTCTCCAGCATGATGACGAACACATGCCCGATGTTGGGCAGATCGGCCTTTGTTGTCGCCGCGGGAGTCGCCGACGTTGCGGGGACCGTGAACGGAGCCCCCAACGCCAGGACTGCGAACAGCGCGCTGACTGTGCCGATGACCAGGTTCCGACGAGTTTGATTCACCACCGGACCTCCACGACCTGGACCTTGGAACCATTGGAATCGGCGATGAAGAGCTTCACGGTCGGGCCGTTCTCAACAATCGCAACCCCGGCCGGGGCCGACGGCTTGTTGGGCGCCTGCGGGCCGAGTCCATCCCACATTCCCAGCAGCGAACCGCTCGCCGAAAATACGTCCACCCGGTTATTGGCGGTGTCCGCGACATACACCCGCTGAGCACTGTCGACCGCGATCCCTTGCGGTGACTTCATTTGGCCTGGCACCGTGCCGACTTCACCCCACTTAGCCTGCAGTTGGCCGTCTGCGGACAGTTTGCGCACTTTGTTTGCCACCGGATCGGTCACCCACACGTAGCCGGACGAGTCAACCGCGACTCCGCTTGGGTGCTCCCACTGCGCCCCTGCCTGGGTCGCACTGAACTTCCCATCGAACTGCCCCGTTGGCAGTAACTTCTGGACTCGCTTGTTGCCGCTGTCGGCGACGTACACCGCACCGTCTGGGCCGACGGCAACCCCCGCTGGAAAGTTCAAATTCTGGGGACCAGTCCCCTTTGTTCCGGCACTGCGCACTAGGCCACCCTTGGCGTCAAATACCTGAACACGGCTGTTCCCAACATCCGCCACATAGGTATTGCCTTGCGCATCCAGGGCAACACCTTGTGGGACCCACAACTGCCCGGGCTGGCTGCCAAATGTTCCCCAACCTTTGGACAAAGTGCCGGTCGGCGTGAAGACCTGGACCCTGCTGGACGGCTGATCGGTGACCACAACATTGGCGCTGTTCGCCGCGATGCCCATCGGGTAGGTCACCTGACCCTTCGCCGGGCCATACGAACTGATGGCCTGAACCCAGGTCGCATTCAGAGTCGCGGTCGGCGATGCCGAATTCGAACCACACGCTGCAAGACCCACGATCGCGCACAGACTGCCCGCAATTGCCGCAGATCTGATGAAGCGCACCCAACCCCCTCATTCAAGCCAACGTCCGCATGTGCGAATCGTGTCCGCGGGCTTCGCTGCTGTCGGGAAGGCTACTGACGGCCAGCGGCTGAGGCAATCCAAAGAGCCACCACCTTCGACAGTTCGTGCATTCGCCAAAGCATCAGAACTGAATCCTTCGGTCAGTGGCATAGCTGACCCACTGAAACTTCGGTCGGGAAGGGTCCTTCAAATGCCCAAACTCGCCTTTGATCCAATCGAATCGCCTGAGGCTCACGGAGTGTGGATAGCGGTTGGTAACGGGGGCACCCGATCACTGGGCCGAGTCAGCGCCATTGGTCGCTGCTGACCACCACGTTTCGAAAAGTGCAGACACAAGTCGAAATGGGTTGGATTTGGGGCTGCTCGGCCCACAAATCCAACCCATTTCGACTTGCTCGTGGCTAGCGCCCGGTTGCACACCCGCTCTTCATGGTGATCTGCATTCCGGCGGCGCCGCTGCCGACTCCGATCAGCGGGCTCTTCTTGCCGCCTGATCCGAACCGCTCACCCAGTGCCATTCCATAGGAATCCGAGGTGTTCCAGATGGCCTGCTCCCAGATGTTCCATGTCGCGAAGGAATCAGGAGCTGTGCGAGCGGCGGCGAATGGTGCCTTGCCGTCGAACTGCGATGAATCGTTTCCGTACTTGCCGCCCCAGTACCCGTAGGCGTAAGCCGTGACCAGGTCACCGTAGATCCATCCGTAGAGATCGTTCTGGATGGCCTGGGTCTTGCCGGTGCCCGGGGTGAGCTTGTAGTTCGTCGCGTGACCGTCACCGGTTACGTCGCCGTCCAGGGTGAACGGGCCGTTCTGCAGGTAGATCCCGTAGCCGGTCTGACCCGGGGTCGCGTTGCTCCACAGGTCGTTCGCGGCGACGAACATCGTGGAAGGCTTCGGATAGTTGGCATTCGGCTTTGACGGATCGTTAGGGTCCGTCAAAGTCCCCTTCAGGTACAGGTTGCCCTGTGCATCGACGTACGACGAGTAGTCGTAGTACGCACCTGCCAGCGTCCCCGTGCCACCGAAGCGACCCTTGATCCGCAGCGTCTGGCCGTGCAGCGACTCCACGTACTTCTGCAGGCTCGGGTAGCGGCTGACGTCTGCGTTGGGTCCGACCAGGCGCAGTAGGTCACCGTTCGCCTGCGTCTTCCTGACGCCGCTGGCGTCCCACCCGGACGGGCCGTTCTTGACCAGATCGTCGTAGACGTCGTTGTAGCAGGCGATGTTGCGGTCAGCTGGGCCATCAGTGGTCTGGATGACGTTGCCGCTGCTGTCGAGAACCTGCAGGTTCGACGGAATCCCGACCTGCTCCATGGCGGAGAGGTCACCGTAGAAGTCACCCTTGCCGGATCCGTTCACGTTCAGCTCGACCATGTCAAATGGGGTCGTCTCGTCATGTGCGGATGGCCAGTGAGCGGTGAAGGCCTTGCCGATGCTGTAGTAAATGCGTCCACCGGCGTATCCGTTGATGACGAACGTGTAGGTGTGCTTCGCGGGATCGGTGCCTGGACCGTTCAGGTCAGTCAAGCGAACTCCGTTCCCAAGGCCCGGCTGGAACTTGTTGCCGACTGTTCCGGTGTAGTTCGCAGAACCGACTCCGCCAGCATCTGCAGTCAGGAAGACGTTGCTGTCCGGCTGACCGGTGGTGTTGACGAACTTCACCACGAAGCCTCCCGCCGGTATCGGGGCCGGCGCCGGGGTCGGTGTTGGGGTTGGGGTCGGCGTAGGTGTTGGGGTTGGGGTCGGCGTCGGCGTCGGGGTCGGAGCGACACCCGTGAACTGCATCCAGTTGAGGTTCACGAATGGGTTTCCATCAGAAGCGCTGAACGTGACGGTGACGTTCTGGGTGCCGCTCAACGGTGTGGACAGTGGAACCCGAACTGTCTGGTAGGCCTGCCACGTGCCCGTCTTCGGCACGACAAGCGAGCCAACGACGGCGCCGTTTGCGTCGCCACGGTGCACGGTGATGGTCCCACCGGAGTTGTTGACTGCCGATGCCAGACGAAGATCCACACTTGTTGCTGAGCCCGAACCGAAGTCAACGTTGCTGTAGGACAACGCGGTACTGCGGGTCAACAGCGCAAGTCCGAAGTTGTTCGGGTCCTGACTGTCACCCGAAGGTTGCTTCAAAACTGGGCCACTCACCGCCGTGTACTTCTCGGCCTCGATTCGGTCGAAACCAGGAATCGACGGTCCAACCGGGGTCGGGGTTGGGGTTGGGGTCGGAGTTGGGGTCGGAGTTGGGGTCGGAGTTGGCGTTGGCGTTGGCGTCGGCGTCGGAGTCGGAGTTGGGGTCGGGGTCGGAGCGACACCCGTGAACTGCATCCAGTTGAGGTTGACGAATGGGTTTCCGTCAGAAGCGCTAAACGTCACGGTCACGTTTTGCGTGCCGCTCAACGGAGTGGACAGTGGAACCCGCACGGTTTGGAAGGCCTGCCACGTACCCGTCTTCGGCACGACGAGCGAACCAACAACGGCGCCATTCGCATCGCCGCGGTGCACGGTGACGGTTCCGCCGGAGTTGTTGACTGCCGAGGAGAGGCGAAGATCCACGGCTGTTGCCGAACCCGAACCAAAGGTGATGTCGTTGTACGAAACCACGTTCGTGCGATTCAAGAGGGCGAGACCGGGATTGTTGGGGTCTTGGCTGTCACCCGAAGGCTGCTTCAAGACCGGACCACTGATCGCGCTGTAGTTCTCAGCCTCGATCCGGCTGAACCCTGGGGTGGGAGTAGCTGCCGATGCGGCCGAGGCCATCTCAACGACCGGCATACCGAAGCCGACAAGGGTGGTACTGGCGAGGATGAGGATCTTCTTACGCAAAACGGCCTCCAGGGGGGGTTGGCACCCGAGCAAGTGCCAAGCGACACCGACGGTATACACATATGTATAACGCTCTAAACATGCCGAACGGCACATCACCCCAATGGCCTAACGGGTTCCCCCGATGCCGCGAGGGATGGGGTTCGCCGACTACTAAGTCGGATCGATTGGCAGGATTCGCTGCGGGGGCGGCGGCATCTGCGCCAATGCGTCGGCCGTCGGCCCCGCAGTCGACTGCGCGAATTCCAAGGTGGGGAGCTGGTCAATTCGATACAGAACCCAGTCATAGGCTCCGCCCATGATCGCCGCATGGCAGTAGTCGCAGTTGCCGAGCGAGTCGACCGCCATAGGGGCACCGCAGTTCGGACACGCAGACTCGGCGATTCCCGGCTTTTGTGAGGTGGTGACACCCGCGTCACGCGTGAAGACCCAATCCTCCGCCCAGTACTGCCCGTCCTGGTTGCCCTTGATCACCTTGCCCTCGTCGTCCACGTCGTAGTCCGAGCTGTAAACAACGAAGCGAACAGTGATGTAGTGGCGCGGGCTAACACTGATGTGCTGGATGTAGATGTTCTGCACAGCCAAGTTGTCGAGCTCGTTATGGGCGCCCCTGGAGATGTAATCGTCGATTTGCTGCTTGTGCGCTTGCCAGATCCCATCAGCCATGACCTGCCTCGTGAGGCCAGGATTTCGGTCGCACCAGGCGGTTTGTACCGCGTAGAAGACGCGGTTCGCCGACTCATTGAATCTGACGATGTCGAAGCTGCTATCGACCGCGAGCAGCTGCTGGTAGCCCGCCGAGACCTCAGAACCCACTTGAGCTGGCGTCGCGCTCGGCATTGGCAGCGTCGTCGGGAATGCCGCCGCAGAGCGTTTGCGGCTCCGAAGTACGAAGAAGAGCACGACAATGATGATCAGAATCGGGATCCCGACGGCCAGGGCGATGATGATCAGGCTCGCGAACCCACCGACTGACGATGAGCTTCCGCCGGTATTCCCGCTGCTGAATGGGGTGTTGCCCGACGAGCCTCCGCTACCTGAGTGAAGGCCACCGCCACCACTTGATCCACCGCCGCCGCCCTTCGATCCACCGCCGCCGCTTGACCCGCCGCCATGGCCACCACCCCCGCGTACCGGGATGAAGGTCTGCGCATAGGCGACCGCCTGGAGCAGCGAGCTGTGCATCTACTTCCCTATTCCTCCGACGCGGGGGGCGCAGCTGGTGGGTCAGTACTTTCCGGGGTTTTCGGCGCTTCCGGCGCCGGTGCTTGTGGCGCCGACGCTTCCGGCGCCGTCGCTTCCGGCGCCGCCGCTGCCGGTGCTTGTGATTGCCCACACTCGCTGCAGAACTTCGCTCCTGCCTTCAAGCTCGCTCCACAGTTGGTGCATGTCGCGGTTTGAGCAGCGCCGCATTCCGGGCAGAACCGTGCGCCCTCCGTGATCGGGGACGAACAACCGACGCAGGGCACTGTCGCGGCTGCCGCGGGCACTGCGGCGGCCGCGCCACCATCTGCTGGAGGGGAAGCAGGCTCATCCGGTGGCGGCATCTCGCGTGATGGATTGGCGTTGAATGCTGTTCCCATCCCGCCGCCAACACCCATGCCTGCAGCGAGCAAGGCTGGGTTGCCCCCTTCGCCCTTTGCCATACCTTCGCCAGCACCAATGAGTGCGGAACCCGCCGCATAGGCGCCGAACGATCCGGCCAACTGCGAGTACGCCGTGTCTTTGGACAGCGTCTTCAGTTGGGTGGCATCCTCTTCGGACAGCGAGACGTCAACGTTTCCGAACTTCGGGATGAGGAGGCCGTATTGGTCCAGCTCAAGGTTCACGGCAGAAACGCCGCTGGTTTCGATTTCCGGCAGGTAGGTGGCCAACCCAAGAACCGGCCACTCGCCGCCGGTGATCTTCGTGGTCACAAAGTGACGTAGAGACTTGACGATCAGCTGATCAACCCAGTTCATGATCGAATCGTTTGAGTCGGTCTGGCCGGTGCCCGTGAGCTGGAGTACGAGCTTCTCAGGATCGGTCACCCGGACGGCGTATTCGCCGAACATGCGCAAGGTGACGACCAGGCTCGTTCGCGGATCAATGACGTTGTCCAACCGTGCCCCGAACTTCTCGTTCGGGAACTGCCTCGTCGACACGAAGAACAACTCGGCGCGGTAGGCATTGCTGTCCGTCGCCCAGTCCACAAGCGCACCGAGGAACGGCCACTCCTTGGCGTCGATGCTGTAGCGCCCAGGGCCGAATTTGCCAGCGATCTCACCGCGAGAAACGAAGAGTGCGGCTTGATCGACGTCGACGATTGCGGCCGACAACTTCTTGATCGTATTGTTCGGCCATTTGTAGATGAGCTGGTTCTTGGCCGAATCCGGAACGGCGATGAACTGTTCTGCCAGCTGGTCTCTAAAAAACACGGTCAACGCCTTTCGTCGGTTCAGCCACACACCCATCAATTACGACGCGCCATTCGTATCGTAGCGGCGCTGGGGCTCAACGGCACCCTGGTTCAGAGGCTCCCACTCGGTTGACCCAATGGGAGGCCGCGGCGTAGCGTTCAACCGCGCGGGTGGGAGATGAGGTGGTGACCGTGGGGCTGTTCAGCAGAGACAGGAAGCCGAAGGCGCCGCCCGGGCCACCTCCGCCAAATTTTGCAGTGGTCGCTGATCTGCCAAAGGCGGGACAGGCGGTACCGCAGTCCCTGTCGGCACGTTCGGGGTTCATCAAACGAGTCAGCTGCCACCGTTGCGGTGCTCCCAAGAAGCTCCCGTCCAAGACGGCCTACATCTACTGCGACTACTGCAGTGCATTGGCCGACTACGACTTCCGCATCGCCAATGCGAACACCAACGCTGGTCTGACCAACACGGTCTTCCACCGGCTCATTGGGCCGGTACAACCGCACTTGCAGTACGCCAAAGCAACTGGAGATCGCGACACCTACCGGCGCATCCAGCGCGATGTCTTCACTCAGTGGATCCAACTCTGCCCAGAGGCCGTGTCGCCGCGCGCCAAGACCGACGAGGAATTCCGGGAACGGATGATTGCGTACTGCGCGGAGACTGCGGTGACGAAGGATATGGATCCCGCGCAGATGCCCCTCGATGCCCAAATGGCATCGCTGACGGCCGGGCTACAGCGCATCCCAACCCCGGACGGCGCCTGGATGGTCGCCGGAACCTTCTGGCCGATGGCGGACTTGTTCAAGAAGCAGATGGAAATGGCCTACGCGCTGATCGACTCGACGGGCGTCAACCAGATGGATCCCGACGACACTCCACCCGGCGTCGCGCTGAAGATGGAGTACTCGACTTTCTGCCAGGGATGGCTACCGCACTTGTCGGAGGCTGACGGCAAGAAGTTGCTCGCACAGTTTGGACTCACGGGCGAATATGTGAAGCTTGAGCCCCAGGAGACCAAGGACTACCAGTGCGGTGGCTGCGGTGCCAAGTTGGTGGCGCTCACGGGCGCTCAATCCATCATCTGCGAGGACTGCGGGACGAAGCTTGATATCAAGAGCGGGCCGACTCCGTGTCGTGAGTGTGGCGCGCCGCTGGTCTTCCCTGTCTCGGTCGGCCATCTGGCCTGCCCCTATTGCGGTTCTGAAACCCAACACGTGTAGCGCGCGGTCGCCAACAGCAAGCGCCGGTGGCGGCCGGAAACTGCAATGTTCACCCAGATGGCAAACGGTTCCTAAAGACCGGTCCCGCGCGATTCGAACTAACACATAGCGGCGGAGGTCGGCCCTCCGGAATTTGACGCAACGATGCGCCGCACCCGATGAGCCAAAGAGGGGAGAGGAATGATCACCCGGATCCGCGCGTGGCTGAGCTTCGGCGACGACTCGGGCGCGAGCGCAGCTGAGTACGCACTGCTCATTGCGGGGATCGCAATCGTCACGATCGCGGCCATCTTCTTCCTTGGACGCGCGGTCACCGGCCCATTTGAAGACGCAGGAACCTCGGTGACAACGTCGAATTAGAGTTGGACTGGCAGCAGCAGGCGGGACGATGAAAGAACCGTGTTGCGGGAACTGGTGCCGACGGGTGCGTGCCGAAAGTCCATGGTCGCGGGGAACTCCTTGTGTTGATCGTCGCTGACGATGGTCAGCTGGAGCCGGTGGCCGACACGGACCCGGCGTGCATTGGGGACCAGGGGTATTCGGTAGAACACCTCTTCACCGGGTGGCACTAGCTGAGGTGTTCGACACGGAAGGTCGGGCGCGCCTGGTCGGCTCGTTGATTCGTCGACCTCGCGCAAGCTGGCCTGCAGATACCCCTGGGTGATCGCGGTGGCGTCACCGTCGGGACCAACGTCGGCAAGCAGGACGATCCACGCAGTGTCTGTCGCGCTACTGGATGCAACGAGTCGGAGTTCAATGTCGCCGACGACATCCAGCTCGGCCGACAACGGGTCTGACGTCCACACCAATTGCCGCAGTGGATCGGTCGGTTTGGTGCCGTCGCGGCCAAGCCCGGAACCCAGAGTGGTGTAACTCCGTTCGCCCGTCGGGCCCTCGTCGCCGCTCAGTCGCCCGTCCGCCCGCAGTGCGAACTCCTGGTGGACCGTCTCTGGTGGCGGCCATGAATCAGCAGCCCGCCATGCTTCCTCACCAGGCAACCAGTAACGAATCGGAGGTCCGTCCATTATGCCGGTGTCGCGACCCTTCAACCACTGGTCGAACCAGGCCAGTGCTTCAATGTGCAGGCTCTCCCACGGCCAGGTCAGGCCGAAGTCACCCAGCAGCGCGACCCGAACATTGTCGTTGCCAGACAGTGCGGCCAGCGTGGTGAAAGTGCTGGGCAGGTGGAGCGGGACGTTCTGCCAGTCGCAACCAAGGTAGACCGGGATCTCAACCCGGTCCAGCAATGGCAGGAGGTTACGTTCGTCCCACCATTCGTCGCGCCGTTGATGCTCAACGGCGACGGCCTCCCACAGGTCGTCCCACGGTTCCGGGTCGTAGCCGAGCTTCGTCGCTACCTTCATCACACCGACTGCCGACTCACCATTGCGGTGGGCGAACTTCTCGTGAACGCGTTGCGCGTTGAGCACCTTCCGAGCTGCGTTCAGGACCTTGCCTCGCCACAACTTGGAGTCATGCTCAGAAGTGATGCCGAGCATTGCCACAAACGGCGTCATGAACGTGGAAGAGAACAGGCCACCGGGTCGGGCGGCGTCGTAGAGGTCTGAACTGACCGCGACTGGAAAGATCGCCTTCAAATGTGGGGGACGTTCGACGGCCGCCTCAAGTTGGGTCATGGCAAAGTAGCTGATCCCGATCATCCCGACATTGCCGTCGCACCAAGATTGCGCCGCTGCCCACTCGACCAAGTCGTGAAGGTCCCGTCGTTCCTGAGGATCGAAGAGTCCAAAGGTTCCACCCGAGCCGCCGGTGCCGCGCAGATTGGCGATCACATGGACGTAGCCGCGGGGGACGAAGTAGTCGCTGGCGCCAGCCTCGACGAAACCCATCGGCGCGCCGAGATCCTGGATCTGCCGCGGATAGGGCGACGCCGCGATCAGCGCGGGGAACTTGCCGTCGGCAGCTGGACGATGCACATCGGCGAGCAGCGTGATCCCGTCGCGCATCGGGACCGCAACGTCGTCGTCGCGCCGGTGCGCGTATTGCGGGCGCGAGAGGCTGCGGTATTCGCGCCCGGTGGTCTGAGGCCCGTTGAGCTGTCGCTGCCCCGGTTCGGTTCCGGCCACTTGCGTTGACGTCGCATTCATGTTGGCTCCCGATGGCTCATAGTTGTGAACGCGTATACCGCCACCAGCCAATCAGCCGTCGTAGGCGGCCTGCAGTTGGGCGATGTCGAACTTCTTCATCGACATAAACGCCGCCATCACGCGAGCGGAACGCTGCGGATCGGGGTCGCTCATGAATTCACGGAGCTGCTTGGGAACGATTTGCCACGAGACGCCGAACTGATCCTTCAGCCAGCCGCATTGTTCTGATTCGGGCACCGCCGACAGGAGGTCCCAGAAGTGATCGACTTCCGCTTGGTCCTGGCATTCGACGGACAGCGAAACGGCCTCGTTGAAGGCGAAGCGGTGGTCTTGCCCGCTGTCCATCGCGGTGATCCACTGACCAGACAACGCGGCCTCGCCGAACATAACGTTTCCTTCGACCTCGGGTTCCATCCCTGCAGGCCAGCGAGCGATGTTGCCGAGCTGGGAGTCCGGGAAGGCGTCCGAGTAGAACGTCAGTGCCTCTTCCGCTCGTCCGCACACATCGCCAACGAAGAGCATCGAGGGGATGAAGTGTGGCCGCGGCTCCCCTTCGGGATTAGTCAAGATCAGTTGCCAGGAAACCCCGAACCGGTCTTGTGTCCAGCCGTAGAGCGGGGAGAAGGGGTACTCACCGAGCTCCATCAGAGTCTGACCACCATCGGAAAGCTCCGCCCACAGGGCTTCGAGGTTCTCGCGCGCATTCGGATCGGTCGACGGGTCGAAGTTGAGCATGAACGAGACCGATGGGTTGAGCGTGAAGAGCGGGCCACCATCGAGCGCCTGAAACGAATACCCGTCCAACTCGAAGACGGCGGTCAACACCTTGCCGCCCATCCCAGCCATCGGCCCGTCCTCAATACCGTCCGGGTAGCGCTGGATGGCGTTGATCTTCGAGTTGGGGAAGACGCTCGTGTAGAACTCGATCGCCTCCTCACAGTCGGAGTCGAACCACAAACACGGCGTGATCTTCTGCGAGGTATTTGGCATCTGACTAGCCTGCCGCGTTCGACGCATGATGTCCAGGTCGCGGGCGATTCGGCGACCGGGTGACGCCGCCGTGCGCTCTGCTGCGACCAGATGATTGAGTCAGCTCACTCATTGATCAAAGACGAAGTGGTGGGTGGAATGCGACGAATCGGTGTGTTAGTTGCAGTATCCGCACTGGCAGCCGGTGGGCTGGTCGCGTTGACACCCCTAGCCTCGCATGCGAGTTCGCAAACGTTCAACACCGATGGCAGCTTTGTTGTGCCTGCCGGTGTCACTTCCGTTCACGTCGTTGTCGCAGGTGGGGGCGGGGGACGGGGGCGCGATGCAACTACTGACGCAGTGAACAGCCTCGGTGGGTTCGGGGGCGTTGCGACCGCCGACATCACTGTGACGCCTGGGGCAACGCTGAGCATGCTGGTGGGTGGCAAAGGAGGTGACTGCCTCACGCTTGGTACAGGAGAAACCGGTGGAACGAACGGCGGTGCCGCAGGTGGCGGTGTTGGTGGCGGTGGTGGCGGCCGCTCGGAAGTGAGCAATGGCGCAACCCAGCTCGTAGTCGCCGGGGGTGGTGGCGGAGCAGGCGGAGAAGAGGGGCCCCTCTGACAGGTGGTCTAGGAGGGGTCGGCGGCGGTCCAAATGGCGGCGATGGAACCGACGGGACCGGTGGTGGTCTCGGTACCAGCGGCGCAAAGGGGCTCGGTGGCAGCCAAGTCGCCGGCGGTGCGGGCGGCGGCCCAGGCATTGGCTTACCGGAACAGGGCGACGACGGCACCGCCGGCGGCGGCGGCAACGGCGGGAACGGCGGCGGCGGCGGCGCAGGCGGGTACTGGGGTGGAGGCGGCGGTGGACGCGACGATCAAGCCCACTACGGAGGTGGTGGCGGCGGCGGATCGGGCTTCATCAATGCAGCTTTCGCAATGGGTAGCTTCTCGACGGCCAACGCGTCGGAGGCGGGCAGTGTCACGATCACCTGGAATGACCCAACCCCGTCCGCGAATCCAGGGACGATCCTTCCGGCGAATGCCAAGATCAAGGAAAAGGGGACGACGAAGGTGACCGCGGCCAACCCCAGGACGACAACCGGCCAGAAGATCCGTACGAGCGTGAAATGCCAGCTGCGGACGCGCGGCGACCTCCGCTTGTGCAAGGTGACCCACAAGAAGAACGGGGCCACCTATGTCAGGACATATGGGATCCCGTTGAAGATCACGATCACCTGGTACGCCCCCGCGACGTCCACGTCCAGGGCCTACAAGAAGGTCCGCACCTACAAGACGTGAGCTGTTCGAGGCAATCGCGCGGACATTCGAACCGTCTTCGGCATTCGAGTACCGCCGTCGCGGATCACCACACCTAGATGATTCCGATCTTCTCCACGTCGACTTTGCAGTACGGACAGACCGCTCGCGTTTCACCCAGCGGCAGGGTCATGCTCGCCCCACAGTTTGTGCACGGAATTTCGGCGGTTCCCACGTCGAGCGAGCGGCCGCAGTCTTCACATACGACAACTTTGGCGTCCGGCAAGGCCGTAACCTGACCGCCACAGCCGCTGCAGTTGCGCGCGACACCACCCGCGGGCTCGACCGGTACATAGCTGTTCTTCAGCCCCGCCTGATCCAGAAGCTGGTCGGCTGCTTCCGGCGGGAGCATGCCCAGCCAACCCTGACAGAACGCCGACCAAGCCATCTTCGGACCCAGGTGGTCCGCATGATCGGGATCCATCTCGGTGACGCCCGCTCGACGGTTCAACGCACCGAGGACCTCGATCTGGCGGGTGAGGGTGTCGGTCATGGGCCAGAACGAATCCGGGTCGACCTTCATCGCCGTCATCGAACCCGTGTAGCGCAGACTCGTCGCCCGCTGCGTCATCTCGTTGGAGAGCGCGACGGCTTCGGGATCGAACGCACCAACAACGGCGACCTCGGCCATGTAGTCGATCAGTTTGCTGCGATACCGAGCATCGTTCTTGGCGCGGTGGGAAACAGCATTGGGAACGTAGGTGACGTACGCCTCGTAGATCTGCTTCTGCAGCGCGCGGTAGGCGTCCTTGTCACCAGCAGCCTGCGCGGCACGAATCTGCGGCTGAAGTCCGTTGACGAGGTTCGCGTACTCCGGCGGCGGTGCCGTGTCGCTGTCACACGCGCGGCGCAGGTCATAGTCGACCAACGATCCGCAGTAGTCGCAGTAAACGTATGCGGTCTTCGAGGGGAGCTTCTTGGGTGCGCCGCACATCGCACAGCTACACCGCTTTACGAAGCCCGGTTCGGGCGGAGAGATGATGCTCATGACCTGCCGGGCCCACGTCATCGAGCCTACTTCTGAGCCTGCGGTGGCCTCGGAAATCGCGGCGTTCTGCTGCACAGCCGCCGACTGCATCTGCGTGGCAGCCTTCATCATGTCCATCATCGACTGCTGCTGCGAGGGATCCTGACCACCCTTCTTGCCGAATAGACCCATGTTTCTCTCCTTAGGTAGTGAGTTCACGTCGATAGGTAGTGAGTTCACGTCGATCTCGTTCGATCTTTCCGACGATACCGCCGTCCCACTCGCGGCCCTATCGCTTGGCGATCGCATTACGCCTATCGAGCACGCTTGGAGGTTCAGAGCAAGAGCACTCCGGCACAGTGATCGAGGGCGTTCGTCCTCTCAACCTCCCTCTTCTGCGGGATGTGTGGCAACGTTCCCGGTGCTAGTGTCGAAGTACCCCCAATGCGCGTCGTTGGCCCAGTTCTTGGTACGGAATCACGACGCAGAACGTAAGAAGGCGAGTCATGTGAGCTCACTACTGATGACCGGATTCCCAGGATTCCTCGGCTCGGCGTTGCTGCCCCGATTGCTGGCCCGCCGCGATGGCGTGCAGGCGATTTGCTTGGTTCAGCGGCAGCACTTGCCCACCGCCAAGCGGCGAGTCCGCCAGATACAGAAGGAGTTTCCCCACACCGTCGGCCGGATCGAACTGATCACCGGGGACATCACCGCGAACAATCTTGGGGTTGATTCGAAGAAGCGCAAGCGACTCAACGACGTCTCCGAAGTCTGGCACCTTGCAGCAATCTACGACCTCACAGTTCCCGAGGACATCGCACGCAAGGTCAACGTCGGCGGAACGTCGCGCGTCCTCGAGTTCTGCCGTTCGCGCAAGAACCTCACCCGTCTGCAGTACGTGAGTACTTGTTACGTCAGCGGACGCTACGAGGGCGAATTCGCCGAAGACGTCCTTGAAGAAGGCCAAACCTTCCTCAACCATTACGAGTCGACGAAGTACGAGGCTGAGGTGCTTGTTCGCGCGGCGATGGATGCCGGACTTCCGGCCACGATCTACCGCCCGGGGATCGTCGTTGGCGACTCACAGACCGGCGAGACTCAGAAGTATGACGGTCCCTACTTCCTCGCAACATTCCTGCGCAAACAGCTGAACGTGGCAATGGTCCCCGCAGTAGGGGACGCCGATCAGGTGAAAGTCTCCCTCGTCCCCCGCGACTTCGTGATTGAAGCTATGGACGAACTGTCGGTGCTCGACAAGTCACTCGGACGCACATACGCGCTAACCGACCCGAACCCACCCACCGCCCGCGAGTTGGTCAATACCTTCGCCGACCACCTGGGTAAACGCGTCATCTGGTTACCGCTTCCACTCGGGATCACCCGGACAGTCGTTGGATCTGTTCCAGGGATGGAAGGGCTCTTAGGTCTGCCTGCGGAGGGCCTGGACTACTTCGCGTCCCCCACCACGTACTCCACGAAAAACACCACTGCCGACCTACACGACACCGGCCTGTCGTGTCCGGCGTTCGAGGACTACGCCGGCAACCTAATGGACTTCATGTCCCACCACCCGGAGATCGATTCGGCGGCAATGGTCTGAGCACGCTCCGCCCAGCCAGAGCCTCAACCCAAGGGATCGCAATGCCTGAGAAAAACGCAGACGAGATGGTCGTTGTCAATGTCAGCCTCGCATCGTCGGACCGTGACTATGACGAGCGAGTGAGCTTCCTGGAACATGACTTCCGCCTGGTACGAGTGGGTACCGACGGTGATGTTGGCGCTGCGGAAGATCTCGTCCGGAGTTGGTCCCGGGATGCCAACGCAATCGCCGTCACCGGGCTGCGAGAAGCCCGCGCCGCCGGACTGTACGACGGTGACCTGGACGCGGTCGCAAAGGTCATGCGCGCCGCTGAGGACGTGCTGGTTGCGGATGGTCACGCTCTACGCGATGTGCTTCAGGAGTGGGCGATCCGGCACGTTCAGTCTGAGATGCCCGGGTTCTTCAACAACGCTCGAATCGTGGTACTCGGTGGACTGAATCATTCCCGCACGACCCGCATCCTTCGCGAGTTCACTCAGAACCTCGAATTCGCAGACCCACTCCTTCGAATGGACCTACCAGCCAAACTGCATGCGAACCCCATCCTGGGACTGACTGCAAACGTGGGTCTTTGGCCACTGCGACAGCTGCCCTCACCAGTGAAATCGCAGATCAAGGCGCCAGGTTCGTTGGCCAGTAGCGCATTGGCGCGCAGGGCTGCACGCGAATGCGACGTCATTGTGGCCACCTACGAGGAGCTCATGGGCTTCGGGCTGGAGGACTTGGCGGGCAAGACAGTGATCACCTCATCGATCTCCGACGATCGCCTTGAAGACCTCGCGGCGCTTGGTGTCGACATGGTGCTCGACGCCACGCCACAGCCGTTTGACTTCACGGTTTCCGCAGCAGTGCTTGAGGCCATGATGGTGGCGATCGCATCGAGCGCATCGGGACGCCTGACGAACGATGACCTGCTCGACATGATCGACTCGGCTGGCCTGGAGCCACGCCTGCTGTACCCAGGCGGGCCCAAGCGCAAGAGCCGGTTCGCGTTCGTGATCCACCCTCTGTCGCAGGAGTTCTTCCAGACCGTGGAGCCGCTCGGAACGATTGCGAAAGTCTCCCCCCCTGTCGTCATGAATGTCCTGGAGAAGGCAATTGCCTACAGCCCACCGTTCACCTACTCGCACGTCACCGGCATCAAGTCGCCGACCGGTGCGGAGGCTGAGGGCTGGCTCATCACGGTGGGCGGGACTCCCAAAGAACTGATGGCACACAGCCCGGAGTTCACTTACGGGAAGCTCCTCGCGGCCGCTGACACAGCGAAGAAGCTGGGCGCTCAGATCATGGGCCTCGGGGCCTTCACCAAAGTGGTCGGTGACGCGGGCGTGACGGTCGCGAAGCAGGCCCCGCTGCCGATCACCACCGGAAACAGCTACAGCGCGTCGGGGGCTCTGTGGGCGGCACACGATGCCCTCATGCAGTTGGGGCTCGTGGAGGTGGACGCCCACGGCCGAATCAAAGGCAAAGCGATGGTGGTGGGTGCGACCGGCGCGATCGGCTCGGTATGTGCGCGCCTACTCGCCCTTGCCAGCGACGAGGTGTGGCTGGTGTCGCCAGAAACGGCCAAGCTGCTGGCACTCAAGCACGACATCGAACGGGAAGACCCTCGCGCGCAAATCCACGTTGCCGCCACTCCCGGCGAACACCTCAAGGACATGGACCTCATCGTCACGGCAACGTCGGGCGCGGGCAAAAGAATCCTAGACATCATGGCCGTCAAACCCGGCTGCGTGATCACCGACGTCGCCCGCCCACTTGATCTGTCAGCAGAGGATGTTGCCAAGCGTCCCGATGTCCTCGTCGTTGAATCCGGTGAGATCGAGCTACCCGGTGACGTCAAGATGAAGTACATCGGTCTACCAGAGGGGGTCGCCTACGCCTGCCTGGCAGAGACCGTGGTTCTCGCGCTTGAGGGACGCTACGAGACCTTCACCGTCGGGCGAAACATCGAATGGGAGAAGGTCAAGGAGATCTACCGGCTGGGTCTCAAGCACGGCATGAAGCTGGCCACAATCACTGGCGTGAACGGGGTATTCACACCAGAGGACGTCGCGAGGATCAGGGAACTCGCGTTGGCGGCGCGATCGGTGCAGTAGCAGCCTGCGCGAGAGACCGCACCACTCCATTTCCGGGATTCCTCACTCAGATGCTGAGTCTCGATCGACCGTCAGTTGCTCATTGCACGGCTCGAGTTCATCGCGGAGTCTCTGTGGTGGAACCCGGCCACGGCGCCGGATCTTCGAATTGGGCGCAGCCCGATCTTCGACCGTTCACCGACTTGGGGAATTCAGCCGTCGTAGGCGGCCTGCAACTGGGCGATGTCGAACTTCTTCATCGACATCAGGGCCGCCATGACACGGGCGGAACGCTGCGGGTCGGGGTCGCTCATGAACGCACCGAGTTGCCTGGGAACAATCTGCCACGAGACGCCGAACTTGTCCTTCACCCAGCCGCACTGTTCCGATTCGGGCACTGCCGACAGCAGGTCCCAGAAGTGATCAACCTCTGCCTGGTCCTGGCATTCGATCGACAGCGAAATCGCCTCGTTGAAGCCGAAACGGTGGTCTTGTGCACTGTCCATCGCCGTGATCCACTCGCCGGACAACTCGGCCTCGCCGAACATGACATTTCCTTCGACCTCGGGTTCCGTCCCGGCAGGCCAATGCGCGACGGTCCCGATCCGTGAGTTCGGGAAGACCTCCGAGTAGAACGTGAGCGCTTCCTGCGCCCTGCCGCACGCATCCCCAACGAAGAGCATCGACGGGATGAAGTGTGACCGCGGTTCCCCCGCTGGATCGGTCAGAATCAGCTGCCACGAAACCCCGAACCGGTCTTGCGTCCAGCCGTAGCACTTGGAGAAGGGGTACTCCCCGAGTGCCATCAGAGTCTGGCCGCCATCGGAAAGCTGCGCCCACAAGGCTTCGAGGTTCTCCCGCGCATTGGGATCGACCGACGGGTCGAAGTTGACCATGAACGAGATCGACGGGTTGAGCTTGAATAACGGCCCCCCATCGAGCGCCTGAAATGAGTACCCGTCGAGATCGAAAACTGCTGTGAGCACCTTCCCGCTCATCCCTGCCATCGGCCCCTCTTCGATGCCGTCCGGGTTGCGCTGAATGGTGTTGACCTTCGAGCTGGGGAAGACGCTCGTATAGAACTCGATTGCCTCCTCACAGTTGGAGTCGAACCACAAACACGGCGTGATCCTCTGCGAGGTATTTGGCATCGGCTTAGCCTGCCGGATGCGACGCGCGGTGTCTAGATCGCGGACCAATCGGCGACCGGGTGATGTCGCTGTGCGGTGGCATCAGTCGAGTGACAGAGTCAAACCGACTTGTTGATCAATGATCAGGTGGTGGGTGTCATGCGACGGACCGGTGTGTTGGCTGCGATATCAGTAATTGCGGCAGGCGGCCTTGTGGGGTTGACGCCCGGCGCCTCGCAGGCGAGTTCCCAAACGTTCAATGCCGATGGCAGCTACGCCGTGCCTGCCGGAATCACCTCGGTTCACGTTGTCGTGACGGGCGCAGGCGGGGGCACCGGAAGAGACGACGGCACTGACACGCTGAACAGCGTTGGTGGAGTGGGAGGCATTGCAACGGCCACTATCACTGTGACGCCAGGGGCGACCCTGAGCGTGTTGGTGGGTGGCAGAGGCGGCGACTCGTTGACACCAGGTACCGCCGGGACCGGTGGAACCAACGGCGGGGCCGCTGGCGGCGACTACGGCGGAGGCGGTGGCGGTCGATCAGAAGTGGCTCAAGGGGCGACCAAGCTCGTCGTTGCCGGGGGCGGCGGAGGCGGCGGGGGCGAACAGGGTCCACCGCATGTTGGTGGTGTTGGCGGAGCCGGCGGTGGCCTCACCGGCGGTAATGGAGCAAACGGGTCTGATGCCGCACTCAGCGGCGGCGGCGGCGGCAGCCAGGCTGTCGGCGGTGCAGCGGGCGGTGCTGGCGCAGCAGCCGGGACCTCGGGATTTGGCGGTGCAGCCAATTTCGGAGGGGGTGGTGGCGGCGGCGGCTACTGGGGCGGCGGCGGCGGCTGGGCGCCGTCCCAATCAGGAGGGGGCGGCGGGGGCGGATCAGGCTTCATCAATGCGGCCTACGCAACGGGCAGCTTCTCGGCAGCCAGCACGCGAGCCGCAGGTGTCGTAACGATCACCCCAATCTCAACCCCGAGCGCAAATCCCGGCACGATCCTTCCGGCGAATGCGAAGATCAAGAGGAATGGCACCACGAAAGTGACGTCAGCCAACGCAAAGACCTCAACCGGGCAGAGGATCCGGACGAGAGTGAAATGTCAGCAGCGCACCCGTGGTGACATTCGCCTGTGCAAAGTGATCCATAAGAACAACGGGGCCACCTACGTCAAGACGTATGGGATACCGCTGAAGATCACGATCACTTGGTACGCCCCCGCGACGGCCACGTCAAAGGCATACAAGAAGGTCCGCACATACAAGACGTGACGGCGAGTGCCGACGGAAATATCGATCTTGGAGCCGCCTTGGAGAGTCGAACTCCAGACCTACGCATTACGAGTGCGTTGCTCTACCAACTGAGCTAAGGCGGCGTGCCGTCGTGGTGCAACGACACGGATCTGTTCGAAGTGATCAGATCCTGTGCATGAGGCACGCTCACGCACAGGAGCCGATAGTACACAGGCTGGCTCGCGCTGAGTCCGGATGCTGCGACCACGCCCGCGGGGCGAGTCCGGCCTGGAACATCAACCAACGCGGCTAGGCGCTGCAGCTGTTGTCTTGGTACTGGCAAATGTCGATAGTCGCTGTTGTTGGCTGGCCAACCATTCCGGAGTCGATTCCGAATGCCCAGCCGTCGGTGGTTGCGTGCGGGATGCCCGAGTCACCGAACTGGTAGCTGGAGTTGCTCGGCAGGGATTCGCGCGTCACCTTGGCAAACGCAAAGTCCTCACGAGTGACATCGATCGAGTGTGGGCTGCCTGGCGTTGAAACCGTGACCTTCGTCGGGGCCACAACCCCTGGGTGGTCGTCATCGGTGACGATTACGTGGACGGCGTTGCCAATGAGGTTCCTGGTGATGGTTCCGCAGTGGAACCTGGTATGCGTCGCGGTGCTGGACGGGTCCACGGTGCACCACGTTTCACCGTTGGTGCTCAGCGAGACGTCGTCCATCACGTTGATGTAGCCGTCGCGCTGAAGTGACGGAGCGGGACTGGTCGCTGCGCTCGCGGCTACTGGGGCGCCTACTGCTAGTGGAACAGCAATGGCGGTCGCTGCCATAAGAACGCGGGCGGGAGAGATATTCACAATGACCTTTCATGTCGTATCTGGTGGGCCTTCTGGGTACCGCCGCTATCGGCAGGTAGTTGAATGTTTACCCACTTTCAGAAGGTCCAAACGATTCACTCGGCCGATCTTCTGCGAATAGGCCGCAGGTGAATGAACTTTCAACTTGTGCGTTTAGCGGTCCCCGACGATGGGCACTCTTCACCTCGACAATTCCAACAACTGAGGTGGAAACCCACAATGAATACCCGCAAGATCTTGATTCCCGCAGCAGCCGTGCTCGCGTTGACGGCGGTTGCGCCAGGCATATTCGCTACGTCGGCGATGGCCGCCCCTACCGGCAGCAAACGGACGGCACCGGCCCCGACCCGCTCACTGGAGAAGATCACCAACGGGCCGCTTGATGGCGTCTACATGACCCACGACCCTGTCGCGTCATGCACGACGACGAACCCGACCCAGATGTCGGTTCAGTACCACTGCACCAACGTCACGATGGATGTCTTTGGTGACTCAGTATTCGTCCACGTGCCTTACAACCACTTCTCGATTGCGGTGACGGGCCAGCCTATGCCGAACGCGGAGAACGCGAAACTGATGACCAACCTGCGCGACTACCTCGACTCAAACGTGGGGACGAAATATGGAGACCAGACCTACAACGGTTCGGAGATCTGGTCGTCCTTCCTCGGATGGGGTGTGGGCGCCGAATCCGATGGCGCCTCACACGCGCCGATGGACGTGACCATCACCGTCACCCGCACTTCCTAGCCCACGAAACGTCGCAGGTCGGGGTGGATCCGTGGAATGCCACCGTGTCACCCCGACCTGCGACGGAACGTGCTGAAAACTAGCCGATAATCAAACGGCGGGCGCCGGCGTAACGGGGTGTCCAGTACCCGCTGTTGACAGGCTCAATGACAACGTCGCGGCGTGGATTGTTCGCACCGATCATCTTCCCGCGACCGATGTAGATCGACACGTGCTGCGATCCGTTGGAACCCCACGCCAGGATGTCGCCCGGCAGCAGGTTTCGCTTGCTGACCCGCTGACCGCGACGCATATTGAGTTGGGCACCCGAGTAGTGCGGAATGCTGATCTTTGCCGCGGCACGGTAGACCTGCTTGGTGAAGCCAGAGCAGTCGAAGCGCCAGGCAGATTCTGCGCCGGCCACGTACTGCCCGCGGCCCTTGCGGCTAAGGGCGTACTTGACGATGCGCTTGCGCATATCGATTGCCCAAACGCGACGGGCTTCCAGCTTTGCTGCTCGGATCTGCTCCGGTGTAAGCGGCGGGGGCGCGGCGATTGCAGCACCCGCCGCGGTGACAGCCGGTTGAGCGTTGGCCGCAGTCTGAGTAGCGACCGGAACTGCAATGGCGGCGACGGTAGCAACGGAAATGGCGGCGCCAACAAGACGCGAATTACGCATAATGAAACGAGCTCCTCCTCGAGCCGCTTCCCGGGTTAGCTGACGGACTCGGGCGCAAGGATTCGCCCTACCGGCAATGCCGGATTCGCCCCATCTGGATTGGGTCCCCGGTACACCTGCGCTCTAACGGCCCTGGGGAAATTGGGTCGCACCCCAGCAGGTGACTCAGCGGTGTGTTCGCGCGCCACCGGGGGGCGGCACCTGGAACGAACAACTCGGCGAACCTAACACCGATTTCGGGACTGAAAACCCTTGTGTTTCCACAGGTTTTACGCTTAGTAAGGAGTCACAAGCGCACAATTGAGGGGCACCCTTGATCAAACTAACTTAGCGTCGACTTTCCACAGCTGATCAAGGTGAAACTGTTCACAAACTTTCTTCCGGTGCAAAGGCTCATCGGGGTGAACCGGCCTCATTCGGACCCGATCTGCAAACCGCCGTCAGGATGGTCTGGAACTGTCCGATGCGGACAACTCCACACCCGCCTGAGCGGTGTTGCGATCTACCCGGGGCAGGTGATGCCCGTGGCCGACGTCTGCCCCGTCAACAGGAACGCGTCAACGGCCTTATTCACACAAGCACTGTCGCCGTAGCCGGTGTGACCGTCGTCCTCGTACGACACCAAGCGATTGTTCGGCAGTTGCTTCGACACCGACTCCGCCCAGCGATACGGCGTCGCCGGGTCGAACCGCGTGCCGATCAACATCACCGGTTGTTCGGTGCTGGCCGTCACCGGGTGCGGATCGAACGTGGCCGGTGCTGGCCACGTTGAACACGGCAGGTTTCCCCACGCCAGTTCTGGCCCAAACGTTGGCGCGGTGCGGCTCCACTCCTGCGCGAGTTCGGCAGTCCTCGACACATCTGTGCGGTCTGGCCGGTCAAGACAACTGACGGCGAACAACGCGTCGATTGCGTTATCGCGATAGGAGCCATCCTCCTGGCGACCAGTGAATGAATCGACGATTGCCAACATCGGCCGCCCATTCCCCTCGAAGCCAGCGCGCAGCGCTGCACGCAATTGAGGCCAGCCCTCGTTCTCGCTGTAGAGGCTGGCCACTATGCCGTTCGTTGCCAGCGGGCGATTCAGCGGACGATTCGGTTCGGCCTTGATTGGATTCGTCGCAATTCCCGCCAGCCAACCGTTGATCCTCGCCAGTCCGGCTTCCTGCCCAGTCGGCAGCGGGCAATCCTTGTGCTTCGAACAGTCCTGAATGAAGTGCGAAAGCGCCAACTGAAAGCCCTCCGCCTGACCGCGGGCAAGGTCGCTGTTGGACAGCGCCGGATCGATGACGCCGTCCAGGACGAACCTGCCGACCTGATCGTGGAAGAGATCGGCGTAGATCAAACCCAGCAACGTGCCATAGGAGATTCCGAGGAAGTTCAGCTTCTTCTCAGCCAACAGGTGGCGCAGCACGTCCATGTCACGCGCCGCCGGAACCGACCCTACCGCCGGGGTGAGGCTGGGGGATCGCTGCTGGCAATTCACGCCAAGTCCCCGCGACACCGCCACAACCTGCTCCTGCTGAGCCGCATTGGCGGGGGCGCCAACTGTCGAAATCAACTGATCGGTTTGCGGCCCATCCAGGCACTCGATGGGCGTGCTCTTCGCGACGCCGCGCGGGTCAAACCCAACGATGTCGTAGGCCGCCAGGACCTCGGGGGAGACAACGCCCGACGCGTACTGCGCGAGCTCGATGCCCGACGCGCCAGGGCCTCCGGGATTCACAACCAGCGAACCCAGGCGCCGCGTCGGATCCTTGGCGGGCGACTTCAGAATCTTGATCGTGATTGCTTCACCGGATGGCTTGGTGTAGTCCAGCGGCACTTGGTAGGACGCGCACGTGAACTCGCCTTCACAGGCGGTCCAGGTCAGGCTCTGGTTATAGAAGCGCGCAAGGTCAGGCTGTCCCTGCTCCCCGGTGTCGCTTGCGCCAGACGGCAGCGCGCACCCGCCGAGCATGACCAACCCCGCCAGAGCAGCAACGGCAGTGATCAACCAGCCGCGCCGCTGCGATCGGCTCACGAAGCCGACCGGCGCAGGTCCGGACGTCGCAGGTCGATCGTCAATGCCTCAATCGCCAACTGCGGGGCAACATTGGCGTCAAGCGCCAAGCGCGCGCGCTCGATCGCATCGATGCGCCAGACGGTTTCGATCGCGGTGCTGTCCGCCGCGACCCTGCGGATCTCCGTGCTCATTTCAGCGTTGATGAAACCAATCGCGGCATCGTCGGTCGCGCCGAACTGCTCAGCGAGCACATCGCGGTAGAAACCAAGTAGGTCGAGCAGCGCACGATCAAGCTGATCGCGCTGAGTTCGAGTTGCCCGCGACTTCTGACGGTCCTCAAGTTCCTTGAGCGCGCCCTTGACTCCACGTGCGCCACCCTTCACACCGCGACCTTGCGCACCTTCACCCCACGCGAGCAGTAGATCTTCCCTCTCCCGATCGTTGAGTGGTTCAGTGATCGCACGAGCGTCTTCTTTGGTGTTGGAAACCATTGCCTCCGCAGAGGAGAAGCAATTGCGCAAGTCAGTGAGCCGGGCCGGGATGGACAAGATGTCCCGGCGCCGATGTCGTGCGCTTTCGTCGCGAGCGAGCGCACGAGCGCGACCGACGTGGCCCTGTGAGGCGTGGGCGGCGAACAGCGCCGTCGCTGAGTCAACTCCCTCGGCCGTCACGAGGTAGTCGGCAACGTCTTCCGGCGCAGGGGTCTTCAACATGATGTGCCTACACCGCGAACGGATCGTGGGCAGGACATCCTCGACACTCGGGGTACACAACAGCCACACAGCCCGGGGCGGCGGCTCCTCGATCGCCTTGAGCAAAACGTTGTTCGCCGTCTCGGTCAACCGGTCGGCATCCTCAAGCACTATCACGTGCCACTGCCCGCGGCTCGGCGCCATTGATGCGCGGGCGACCAGTGCGCGCGCATCAGCAGTCTTGTACGTCACACCCTCGGGGCGAATCACTTCCACGTCCGGGTGTGAACCGACCGCAACGCCCTGGCATTCCGGGCAGTGGCCGCAGCCGCCGTCCTTGCACATGAGTGCGGCGGCGAACGCTCTAGCTGCGGTGGATCGACCACTGCCGGGCGGCCCGGTGATGAGCCAGGCGTGGGTCATCGCCGGACCGGGGATCTCCGCCTGTGCGTCGACCACAGCAACCCGCAGCGAATCAACTGCCGCGGGCTGCCCCACCAGTTCATCCCAGACAGTCACGTGGTTGATTCTGCCTCTTGCGTCTGTCGTCTGGATGCCGACTCGGACTATTCGTCGGGAGAGATTCGCATCACGATGTCGTCGAGAGGGGCATGTTCTACCTCACACATTGGTTACGCAAACGTAACTTTGGGCAAAACTAGAATAGGAACATCCGATTGGAGCCCCCACAGCGGACTCCCCCAACGAAAGGGGATTCAGCCATGAACCTCATCGAGTCAACCAAAGCCACTGCGCTCGCCGTCAGCGGCCGGGCCAAGGAAATCGCCGGATTCACATTCAAGAACGAAGATCTTGAGTACGAAGGCAAGGCGGATCAGATCCAGGCGAACCTTCGCAAGGCACGCGCCCGCGGCATGGGTGCGGTCGAGTCACTGCGCAAGGCAGTTGGCCTCTAGGCACCTCGCTTCACAACCGGTGGGATTCGCGACTCAGGTCGCAAATCCCACCGAGTGGGTTAACTGGGCGGACGCGTCGGGCACTTAGTGAAGGCCAGTGGCCGTCCACATCTGGTTCGCGTAGTCGTTGACGGTTGGTCCGCCCGCGGGGTAGCGATTCGTGCCGGGCTTCAGTTGCCACATGAAGACACCGTTGAGGTTGAGCTTCTGGTACTGGTTGACCGCGAATGCCACGCGGTTCTTGTCACCGCCGTAGTGGTTCACGTTCTCGATGTCGGCGCCTGCATTGATCATCGACCCAGGCACACCGAGCGCAGTCACCTGCGAGACGCTGAAAGCAAGGTCGCTGGAGGCGTTGTAGCTCTGAGTGTTCACGTAGTTGTAGCAAGACGAAAGAGTCGCGCCGACGAGGTTCGTCACGTTGTTCGGCGTGATGGTGAACAACTTGTCCTGACCGATCGCCTGCCGGATCGCGATCGAGACATCTGACATCTTCTGTTCCGAACTGAAGGTCGGCGACTCGTAGTCAATGTCGAACCCATCGAGGTCGTTGTTGATAATGAAGGTGTTAACCGACGCCGCGAACTTCTGCGGGTTCTTTTCTATGATCGGAATATCGTTGAACTTGGTTCCCCACCCAAGGCTCATCACGATCTTCAACTTTCCCGCGTCACGCAAGGCCTTGGTGTTCGAAAGCAGGGTCTGAAGCCGCGCCTTCTCGGCCGGGACGCCGCCGTCGGACACATTTTCAAAGTCGAACTCACCCGAACTGTTCACGTGACCAAACGCCACCATCATCAGGTTGAATTTGTCGTAAGGGGCGTTGGTGTTGTTGGGCGTGAAGTCGCCGTCATAGATCTCGTTGAAGGTTCCGGATATTCCCTTCTGGCGCGTCGGAGTTCCAGCACACGTTTGCTCGGCTGGGGCGGCGTTCGCCTTCGCGCTCGACGTCGATTGCGTGGCTGACGTACCGCAGGCAGACAGGGAGCCCATGGCCACAACCACTGCCGCTAGACCCGCGATATTCCTTCCGGCTGACTTCACTGTGACTCCCGACGGTGCACATCCCGCCAGTGACTGGCGCTGTGAAATTCAAGGGTATTGCCCACGTCGATTGAAGATCAATTAGAGTGACGCGGATTAACCCAAAGGCAGTGCATACCTCAAGGCGCAGGGGTTGGCGCTCCCACCAGATAGCCGACCAGCGAAATGCGGTGAGTCGGGTTCCCATTCGCGTCACGCCAACGCAGTCCGAGGCGCGCATCTTCAGGTGTTGCACAGGTTGATAGGACGATCGCAGGACGAGTCGCCGCCACCCCGAACTTGCCGGGAACCTGCAGGCTCTGAGAATCCCGGGACTTCTTCTTCCGGAAGTTGATCAACAAACGGTAGGCGATTTCGTAGGTGTAGGTCTTACCTCGCCACGCGACTCGTACCAGATCTCCCTTCTTCAGGCTCGGAACTCGGCGCATCACAGCGGCACCCGAGGTGCGGTGACCGACGAGCAGGAGATTGCCGATCTGGCCAGGATCAACGCCTCCCCACTTTCCCCAAGGCGCGGAGATGTGGCCACGGTTCTGAAGGACTGTTCCGGGACCATCGTCGGCCGAACCGTGGTGCGAGATGATCGACCTGTTTCTCAACCCAATGGCTGGTATCGAGATGCGTGCTCGCCCGAATCCGTGACCGATGGGGATCCTGGGGACCATGGCCACAGCTGGCGCCACAGCCGCGACCGCCTGCGGTTCCGCATGGGCTGGCAACGACGCGGTTCCCACCAGAACCACGGCGAACGACAGCACGCCAACTGATCTCACACAAGCCAGAATAGTCCGACTCTCAGCAGACCCCGCCGGTGGCGTATTCGAGGTAACCGGCAGTTTCAGATCGAGGCGTGGTGATCAGTCTTGCTGGCTGATCACGGAATCGACTCGATTCGCGATCTCCGAGTGGATTTCGTCAGTGGCTCCCGACGCATCCACCACGGCATAGCGGCTCGGTGCTGACGATGCAGCGGAGAGGAACGCCTGGCGCACCATTTGGTGAAAGGACGAGTCTTCCGACTCCATTCGGTCAGGTGCCGCGCTGACCTGCCCAGCGCGAGTGAGCCCGACTGCTGGGTCGATGTCGAGCACGATTGTTAAGTCTGGGAACAGGTTCTCGGTCGCCCAGGCACTGAGGTTGCGAATCTTCTCCGCGCCGAGGTCGCGGCCAAGGCCTTGGTACGCGACCGAGGAATCGATGTAGCGGTCGCAGATCACGATTGCCCCGCGCTCCAAGGCTGGCCGGATCAGCGCAGCGGCGTGTTCGGCGCGGGCGGCGGCGAACAACAACGCCTCTGCCCGCGGGTCGAGCCCGGCGTGAGCGGGATCCAGCACAAGCGCACGGATTGCCTCAGCAGCAGTTGTTCCGCCTGGTTCGCGGGTGACCACAACCTCGCGACCCTCAGCGGTTAGCGCGTCGCGCAGGAGCCCAACCTGGGTCGACTTCCCCGCGCCCTCGCCGCCTTCAAAGACGATGAAGATCCCTGCTGAGCCACTCATGCCTTCGCGGCGGCCTTCTTAGCTGGCGCCTTCTTTGCAGTCTTCTTCGCAGGCGCCTTCTTGGCAGCCTTCTTCGCGCGCTTCTTCGGCGGACCCGCTGCCCGACGTTCGGCGAGCAGTTCGGCAGCGCGTTCCAACGTGATCTTGTCTGGATCATCCGCCCGACGCAGCGAGGCGTTGGTTTCGCCATCCGTCACGTACGGACCGAAGCGACCATCCTTCAACGTGATCATCGCCTTGGTTGCTGGATCCTCGCCAATCTCCGTGCCCGGTGCTGCCGCCTGTCGCCCCCGCTGCTTCGGCTGGGCCAGCAGCGCCAGTGCGCCTGGCAAGTCGACAGTCAGGATGCTCGGCTCGTCGGGGAGTGAACGCGATTCCTTGTTCCACGTCACGTATGGCCCGTAGCGACCGTTGCGAGCGACGACGTCCTCGCCATCCTCTGGGTGCTGACCCACAACGCGAGGAATCGACAGCAGTTGCAAGGCCTCGTCGAGAGTGACGGAATCCAAATTCATGTCTTTGAAGAGGCTGGCCGTGCGAGGCTTCACCTTTGACTTGGCGGCCTTCTTCTTGGGCTTTGCGTCTGGGTCAGCCTCATTCGCCGTCTCGGTCGGCTCCTCTTCTGGGAGCACCTCGGTGACGTACGGGCCATACCGACCTGACTTCGCGACGATCATGTTTCCGCTCGCCGGGTCGACCCCGAGCTCGCGATCACCTGACGGCGCGGCGAGTAGTTCCTCGGCCTTCTCAGGCGTCAACTCGTCGGGCGCGAGTTCCTCGGGGACGTTCGCCAGCTGGCCATCCTTGTCCAGGTACGGCCCGTAGCGACCGACCCGCAGGACGATCCCGGAATCCCCAACCGGGAACGAGGAGTTTTCGCGGGCGTCGATGTCGCCGAACTTCTCGACGAGGCTCTTGACCCCGGGGAAACCGTCACGAACCAACTCGGAACCGCCGAGGTAGAAATCGTTGAGCACCTGCAACCGCGATTCGTCGCCTGCAGCGACCGTGTCGAGCACGTCGTTCATGGTGGCGGTGAAGTCATAGTCGACTAGTCCGCTGAAGTGTTCTTCGAGTAGCCGCACCACAGCGAAGGCCAGCCAACTCGGAACGAGGGCACTGCCGCGTTTGCTGACGTAGCCGCGATCAACGAGCACGCCCATGATCGATGCGTAGGTACTCGGGCGACCGATGCCGCGTTCTTCAAGATCCTTCACCAGGCTGGCTTCGGTGTAACGGGCAGGTGGCTTTGTCGCGTGGCCCTCCGCGCTCAGATCAGCAAGGGTCGCCGAATCTCCTTCAGCCAACGCTGGCAGGCGAACGTCCTTCCTACCCTTGTCGCCCTCACCGGGGTCTTCGTCATCGCCTTCTTCATAAGCCGCGAGAAACCCGGGGAAGGTGATGACAGTGCCACTGGCGGAAAACTCAACCTTACGACCATCGGACGCGTCGGCAGCCAACTTGATGGTGGTGGTGGCGACCTTCGCGTCGGCCATCTGCGAAGCGACAGTGCGCTTCCAAATCAAGTCATACAGCGCGAAGTCATCGCCAGTCAGCTGTCCAGCCACCTCGGCAGGTGTCCGGAAGGTGTCACCGGAGGGACGGACCGCCTCGTGTGCCTCTTGCGCGTTCTTGACCTTGCGCTCGTACCGACGCGGAGCAGGAGATACATGGTCCGTGCCGTAGAGATCCCCGGCTTGGGCACGTGCCGCGCTGATCGCGGAATCAGACAGTGTCGTCGAGTCGGTACGCATATAGGTGATGAAGCCGCGTTCGTACAAACCCTGCGCCACGCGCATCGTGCGCTGAGCTCCCCAACGGAGCTTGTTTGAGGCCTCGCGCTGAAGGGTCGATGTCATGAATGGCGCCGCTGGCTTGCGGGTACCCGGGCGGTTGTCGACAGACGAGACTGTCAGGCCTACGCCGGTGAGGGAATCGGCGAGTGCCTCAGCCTCGGCAGCGTTGAGCCTGACGACATCGGCTTTCTTCAGCGCGCCGTTGGCGTCGAAATCGTTTCCCTGCGCGATTCGCTTGCCATCGATCGATTGCAGTCGCGCTGAGAACGAGCCCGGGTCAACCGTCGCTTCAAGGTCCCAGTACTCAGCTGAGGTGTGGGCGATTCGGGCTTTCTCCCGGTCGACGACGAGGCGTAGGGCGACGGACTGCACGCGACCTGCCGAAAGGCCCTGCATGACCTTCTTCCACAGCACCGGAGAGATCTCGAAGCCATACAGGCGGTCCAATAGACGGCGGGTCTCCTGCGCATCGACCAAGGCCCGGTCGAGTTCGCGAGTCTCATTCGCGGCACGCTGAATCGCATCCTTGGTGATCTCGTGGAACACCATGCGCCTCACCGGAACCTTCGGCTTGAGGACCTCAAGGAGGTGCCAGGCGATGGCTTCACCTTCACGGTCCTCATCTGTGGCCAGCAGGAGTTCATCGGCCGATTCAAGCTTCTTCTTCAGTTCGGCGACCTTGGCCTTCTTCGAAGGATGAATGACGTAGATCGGTGTGAAGTCGTTGTCGACGTCGATCGCCATCCGAGCCCAAGGCAACCCCTTGTACTTCGCCGGAATTTCGGCAGCACTGTTCGGCAAATCCCGAATGTGACCGACGCTGGAATCGACGTCGAACCCTGGGCCTAGGTAGCCCTGGATTGTCTTCGCCTTGGCTGGTGATTCAACGATCACCAGGCGCCGAGCGGCACCCTTACTGGGCACTGTGGGTGCTCCTTCACATTGTTGCTGACTGCCGATTTGCGGTCACTGTAACCCGCGTTCGCAGATCACTGTATCCCCCGGTGTCCAGAGAGGACTCCCGAGTCCGGTTGACCAAAACGGCACTGGGCCCCGATGCATTCGCGCATCGAGGCCCAGTGACCAACCGAATTGGTTGTCCGTTTCGACTACTGCTGAGAGTCTCCCGAACCGACTGGGACACCCTCGTCTTCAGCTGTCTGTTGGACAGCATCATCGAGCTTTGCCTCGGCGTCGGATGACGGACCGTGACCGTCTGCGTCCTTGATGTCGTCGGAAATCTCATCCGGCGACACCGCGATCGGACGGCGCTTGCTGACGATCACTGCGCCAACAACGATTGCCGTCGCGATTGCGGCGATACCGAGTCGCAGTGCAGTCTGCTCGTTGAGGAACGTCGTGACGACGGCCGGTGCGATCAGCAGTGCGACCAGGTTCATGACCTTGATCAGCGGGTTGATCGACGGACCGGCAGTGTCCTTGAACGGGTCACCAACAGTGTCACCGATGACGGTGGCTTCGTGGGCCGGTGAGCCCTTTCCACCGTAGTTACCGTCTTCGACGAACTTCTTGGAGTTATCCCAAGCGCCACCGGAGTTCGACAGGAACACGGCCATCAGCAGACCAGTTGCGATCGTTCCCACCAGGTAGGAACCAAGCGCACCAATACCGAGCGCGAACCCGACGGCGATCGGGGTCAGCACCGCGAGCAGACCAGGAGTGGCTAACTCACGCAGCGAGTCGCGGGTAACGATGTCGACGACGCGAGCGTATTCCGGCTTCTCTTCGTAAGTCATGATTCCGGGATGCTCGCGGAACTGGCGACGCACCTCGAAGATCACCGCACCTGCTGCGCGGGACACGGCGTTGATTGCCAGACCCGAGAACAGGAACACAACCGCCGCACCGATCAACAGGCCGACCAAGTTGCGTGGGTTGGCGACGTCGAGAATGCCGAGGTACTGAGTGCCACTAGTGAAGCCGATACCCTCAAGCACGCGTGGGGTCTGTTCCTGAACGCCAGCAACAGCTTGACCGATCGAATCACGGAACGACCCGAACAGCGCGGTCGCGGCAAGTACCGCAGTGGCGATAGCGATGCCCTTGGTGATCGCCTTTGTCGTGTTACCCACTGCGTCAAGGTTGGTGAGCACCTGTGCGCCGGCCTCGTCAACGTCGCCGGACATCTCAGCGATGCCCTGGGCGTTGTCAGAGATCGGCCCGAAGGTGTCCATCGCGACGATCACGCCAACGGTTGTCAGCAGACCAGTACCCGCCAACGCAATCGCGAACAGGGCAAGCACCAGCGAACCGCCACCGAGCAGGAATGCTCCGTAAACGGCCGCAGCGATAACGAGTGCGGAGTAGACGGCCGACTCAAGCCCGAGCGAGATACCAGCGAGGATCACGGTTGCTGGGCCAGTCAACGACGACTGGGCGACATCGTCGACCGGCTTGCGGTTGGTCTCCGTGAAGTAACCAGTCAGCACCTGCATCGCAGCGGCGAGCAGGATGCCGATCAGCACTGCACCGATCATCAGGTAGCGCGGGTTGAAAGTCGTCACCTGAGTGATATCGAGGCCCAGGCGGGAAATATCCACACCCTTGAGGTCGATGATTCGGGTCGGCAGCAACAAGAAGGCGGCGACGACGACGAGGATCGCCGAAATGATCGCCGAGATGAAGAATCCACGGTTGATAGCGGTCATGCCGGAGCGGTCACCCTTGCGCGGCGCCACGGTGAAGATACCGAGGATCGCGGTGATGACGCCGATGGCCGGAATGATGAGTGGAATAACGAGACCGAGGTCGCCGAAGGCAACCTTTCCGAGGATCAGTGCGGCAACCAAGGTGACCGCGTATGACTCGAACAAGTCAGCGGCCATACCGGCACAGTCACCGACGTTATCGCCGACGTTGTCAGCGATGGTGGCGGCGTTGCGCGGATCGTCCTCGGGGATGCCCTGCTCGACCTTGCCAACCAGGTCAGCGCCGACGTCCGCAGCCTTCGTGAAGATACCGCCGCCAACACGCATGAACATCGCGAGCAGCGCGGCGCCGAAGCCGAAGCCCTCAAGGACTGTTGGAGCGTCACCCTTGTAGATGATCACAACCAACGAGGCGCCGAGCAGACCAAGGCCGACGGTGAACATGCCAGCCACGCCGCCGGAGCGGAACGCGATCTTCATGGCGTGTTGTTCGCCGGTCTCTTGGGCGGCAGCAGCGACGCGCACATTCGCCCGCACAGCGAGCCACATGCCCACGTAACCAGTGACACCGGAGAAGACGGCACCAACGACGAAGAAGATCGAACGGCCGATCTTCTCGCTGGTGGTTTCTGCAGGAAGCAGGAAGAGGATGAAGAAAACGATGACAGCGAAGATGCTCAACGTCTTGAACTGTCGGGTTAAATAAGCGGACGCACCTTCTTGCACGGCGCCCGAGATTTCCTGCATCTTTTCGGTGCCTTGGCCGGCGGCGAGAACGCCCCGGACCAAGACCAGCGCCACTACCAGCGCTAGCAAGGCGATAAGTGCAACTACAACCGCGTAGGTGAAGTTAGCGCCCTCTAGCGAGACAGTGACGTCAGCAGCAGCCAGAACTGCAGACATGCGGTCTCCTTGTCACGGATTCATGGTGGGACGAGTCGCACCTAGCGCGACAGCTCCACACATTTCAGCGGAGCCGCACGGCCCAAACCAATTCGGGTCCGACTCAAACAAGTCGGCAGATGCGCGGAAGTGTACGTCGAAAGGCCCAATAGTTTTGTTACCGCCCCCGCCGGCGTGTACGGAATGGGCGCGGATCTAGCCCAATTCTGGACGAGAGAGCGCCGGACGTTCGATGGGCCACGTCATCTCAATGACCGTTCCCGGTCCAGCCTCTTCCACCGCACTTTCCGGTGCGAGAGCTGAAATCAACGCCAACGCCATGGATTCATCGGAATCCCAGGCCGCACTGGCGTCAGGTATCTGATTGAAGACACGGACACTGAACCGTTCTGGGTCATCGGTCATCTCAACTCGAATATCCGCGGCCAAGTCCGAACCCTGGTGTTTGATCACCGCGAGGGCACAGGCCTCGCCGACGGCAAGCCGTACCTCGTCAAGAACGTCTTCATCGACACCACACCTGCGGGCAGCGGCGCCTGCCACGAGGCGCGCCAGCCGCACCTGCTCGGTGGCAGGTGGAATGGACAGGGCGGCGGTTCCCACTAAGCCCTCACGGCCTGATCAACGTCGTCGTACAGGCCTATCGCCGCATCAAGCCCGGTAATGCGGAATACCTTGCTGATCCGCTCGGTCGCGGTGACCACGCTTAACGACCCGTCATGCTCACGCACATGCTTCAGCGCCTTCACCAGTACCCCGAGGCCGGTGGAATCGAGAAACTCCACTGCCGAAAGGTCGACGATCAACTTGTTGCTTCCCCCAGCAATTGTCTCGGTCAGTTTCGCATCCAAGTCGGGTGCAGTGTGGACGTCGACTTCGCCGGTTACCTCAATTACTGAGAACCCGTCAACTTCCCGGGTTGCCAAGGTGATTTCCACTTTCTTCCCCTCATCGAACCTGCTGAGAACTTAGGAGCCCACCCTTGCACAAATTCCCCGGTTGATGAAGGTTTATGTCACGGACTCGGGCTGACCAGCACGCGCTTGCACAACGATCCGGGGAGCGACCTTGCCCGCCATTCGGGCCAGCCGCGCAAGCGCTCCCCGCGCACGACCTTCCACGGCTACCTCCACTTCGGTTCCGTAGATGTGACAACTGCGGAGCGTGGAGTCGTTCTCGCGGGCAACCTGCGCTGCGTGTTGGCAGCCGTCGGAATAGAGCGTGCGACTTGCGGCAGACAGTGCCGCCAGGTCAGCTGCCGCAGAGACGCGCGCCCGCGCCGACGCGAATTCCGTGAGTGCGAGGGCCAGCACCCCAAACACAACGCACATGACCACGGCTGTCAGCCAGACGATCGTCGCGGACCCACGATCGGTGCCTCCTGCCTTGAGTCCGCGCGAAGCCCGGAACCCGACCACGCAACTACCTGCCGATACCAACGCGCGCATCACTTTGGCTCAACCTCTGCGATTGACCGTGAGCCGACAGTCAGTGCCGTCGCGTGAACGACGGGCAGATTGACGTCAACGGAGACTTCCACGACGATCCGCTCAGAACCGCTGCGCCGAACCCTGACGCGAGACCCTGGCGCGGCATTCCGGGCAACTGCTTGAACGTCACCCGCGCTATCTCCCCGAGCGGCTGCTCGCGCCCCCGCCCTCGCGGCCTCCTGTGTTCGGACGTGGGCAACCCCAACCCCGATGGCGAACAACATCACGGCCAGCACGACGACCACGGACATGATTCCGACGGCAAGTTCAGCGGTGACCATTCCGTCGTGAACCTGGCGGAAGCGATCCCAAGAGATCCGGGAAGGCTCACCGGCCCGGGGGCCGAGGAATTGACCTCGACCCCCGCCCGACCGCGCTAGCCGCCGATCCACGAAAAGGCCTTCTGGACCACGCCCCACAACAGGCTTTGCACCTCCGGGCTCGTGAGCAGCTTCAGCAGCAACCCCCCGAAACCCGCAGCCGCAACCGTGCCGACCGCGTATTCAGCGGTTGACATCCCGGTTTCGCTGTTGACCATCCGAACGAGCTTCTGTGACATCTGTCCTCCAGCAAGAAACGCGACGACCGTCGCGAAGAGACAGCGGTCTATGTGACCCCCGGTGTCTGCGTTTGCGGACACTCTCAAAGGTTGGCTGGTCTGGGAATCGAGCGGCCTCCGGAATTGGTCACGTTGGGGACAAGCACTCAAAGCATCGAACCTGTGGATCGATTCATCCGGAGATCCCTGCACTGATCAGGCTCGCGATCAGTGGAACCACACCGAGCAACATGAACGCCGGTAGGAAGCAGAGCCCCAACGGCCCAACCGCTTTGACTCCGACCGTCTTTGCTGCCTGCTCGAGCTGCGCGCGGCGAGCGAGGCGAAGGTCGTCGGAAACGCGCAACAGCACCGCGGTCAGCGGGGCACCGGTCTCAGCGGACCGCAGGATCGCGCGAGCGATCGGAGCAAGCGACGGCTCATCGCCAAGCGGTCGCCAAACTCGGGTCGGACCAGCGCCGAGGTTGAACTGGATGACGCACTGGTTGAGGACCTCGGATACCGGACCTCCCAATGCCTCAGCCGTCGCGCGGGTGGCAGCAACGGTTGAGGTCCCAGAGGCGAGGCAGGCGGCCATCAGATCAGCGACCATAGGCGCAGAGGCCTCGATCAACAACCGATTAGCGCGGACGCTCCGGGATTCGAACCGCACCAGAAGCCGCGGGCCGACAGCCGCAATCAGGAGGCCAACGACAAGGCCTGGAACTCCCCCGACCAGCAGCCAGACGACCGCGCCGCAAAGCAGACAACTCAGCCGCGCAAGGTTCCGGTGAGTGATGGCACGACGGGCAGGGTCATTGCTCCCGTCGATCGAACCATTCGAGGGCGGATGGAGTGCGGCTCGCCGACTGGCAAGGGTGACGATTCGCGAGTGGGCAGATCGGGAGCCGCTGACGACATAGGCGGTGACTGAGGTCAGCGCAATGATCGCGACGAACTGAATGTTCACATCAACCGCTCAACGCCGTTTGTCAGCCGGGCGATCCACCAAAGTCCGAGAATCTCCAGAGCAACACCCGCAACTAGCACCATCAAGCCCCACGGCGAGCCGACCAACCACGCGACAGGGGAGGCTCCGAGCCCGCTACCCAGAATCACCCCGACCACCGGGAGGCCAGCGAGGACCTTCGCGGTCGCACGCGGACTGGCGAGTTGGGCCGTCACCTCCGCTCGGGCCTGCTGCGCTGCGGTTTCAGCAATAGCCAACCTGTCCGCAGCCTGCGCGAGCCCCGCTCCGCTGCCCTCGGCGACCCGCCACAGCGCAGCCAGCGACTGAAGAATCGGGAGACCCTGTCGGGCTGCTTCGGCGCGCAGCGCCCGGGGAACGTCGCCGCCGAGTTCGGCGACACCAACGGCTCGCGACGCCAGCGGTACCGGGCTTGATCGCTGAGCGCGCGCGAAGGCTTGACGAACCGGTTGACCCGCTCGCAACTCGGAGGCAAACGCGGCAACCAGTTCGACGGCTGCAACCCGCCACTGATTCTGCGACCGCCTGCGTCTCAACCGCCGCACCACCGTCCGGCGAATCGACTCGATGACGGTCTCTACCCCGCGACCCACCGTTTGAACGCGTGGAGTGGTTCGCTGTCGGCCGAGGGTGCGACGAAATCGCCCCGGAACAAGCAGTGCGGTGGCGGCTGCGAAGAGCAAGGCCGCAATCAAGACGCTCATGGCAGCACACCCGTGCGCGCGGAGGCGTGCGCTTCGATGCCCAGGCGCTGCGCCAACCGCTGCCCGTGCGAGCCCACGGTGACACCGGTCGAATCGAAGGTCACGCCGGGGGAAGCGGCAACAAGACCATCGGGTCTTCGGTGCAGACTGTGAATGCCCGCAACGCGACGGGTGCCATCGCGGTCGCGCTCAATGTGGATGACGCCGTCCAGGCCTGCGGCGACCTGCGAGTGCAGCGCGTCCCGTCCAAGACCCGCGGCGAGGGCAAGGGCTTCGAGCCGGGCGGGAACATCCGTCGCGGAGTTGGCGTGCACCGTCCCGCATCCGCCTTCATGCCCAGTGTTGAGCGCAGCCAACAAGTCGACCACCTCGGCTCCCCGAACCTCCCCGACGACAAGTCGATCCGGCCGCATGCGCAGGGCCTGCCTGACGAGGTCCCGCATGCTGACGTGGCCGGAACCTTCCACGTTCGCCGGCCGCACCTCCAGATGGACGACGTGTTCGTGATCTGGGTCGAGTTCCCCGGAGTCCTCAACGATGAGCACGCGTTCATTCGCGGACGCCACGGACAGCAGCGCGGCGAGCAACGTCGTCTTCCCGCTACCCGTGCCTCCACTGACGAGAAAGGCTGCGCGCGATTCAATGAGGGCTTCGAGCCAACGCGCGCCGGCGGCGGGGATCGTGCCCAACTCGACCAGGTCGGACAAAGCAAATGCCCGCTGCTGCGGGATACGCAGCGAGATGCAGGTTCCCTGGGGCGCGACTGGGGGCAGGACGGCATGCAGGCGCGCGCCACTCGGCAGGCGCGCATCAACGTAGGGCGTCGCCTCATCGAGTCGCCGGTTCGCGCTCGCCGCCAACCGCTGGGCTAGTCGGCGCACTGCCGCTTCATCGCGAAACCGGATCGATGAGCGCTCCAACCCAGTACCTCGATCGACCCAGACGGAATCGGGACCATTAACGAGCACATCAGTAACTCGATCTTGGCGAAGTAACGCCTCCAACGGCCCTGCGCCTGCCAACTCACTACGCAATGCGACAACGACGTCGAGGACCGCTGCATCCCCTAGTACCTCACCTTCGGCATTGAGAGCCGCCGCCACCTTCGACGGAGTCGGCTCATTTCCGCCTGCAGCCAGTCGATCCCGAACTCGATCCACCAGGGTCTCCGCAATCGGCGCCGCCGCGCGATCAGCTGCCAAGGTCGATCCCTGCCAGCCGATCATCGCCGACCACCCACCGACTCCGAAGCGATTGCGAGCCTGTCGAGCACCGCCTCACTGGCAGAACGGATTCCACCTCGGCGGCCGACCGGCGTGAGTCCACGTTCCAAACGACGGCCGACCCCTGGATCTGCGGCCACGTCACAGAGCAGCGGAAGCCCGAGCGTCTCCGCGACTTCTTCACCGGATATCCCCGACGGACTTGGACCGCGAGCGACAACCTCCACGGGCTGGTTGGACAGTTGTCCGAGGGACAACATGCGGGACGCGCTTGCCACCGCGACCGTCGTTCGGGGACAAGTCAGGACAACCAGTCCACAACGACACAGCGCCTCTGCGACTTCCTCCCCAAACGATCGGGCGAAGTCGACGATAACCAGATCGCAACTGCGAGCCAAGCCATCAATTGCCGCGCCGACAGAGCCTGCTGCCAGCGGCTGTGGGGCATTGTTCGCCCAACCGAGCACCCGAACGCCGACTAACTCTGGGAGCGACGCCCGCACAACGTCCCCCCTCAACCGACCCCGAGTGTTCGCCAAGTCCGCCCACGACAGACCCTCCGGTTGATCGGCCCCGAGCAAGACCTCCAACCCCGTGCCGAGCGGGTCAAGATCAATCGCGGTCACTTCGGTGCTTCGACCGCGCCCGGCCACGGCAACGGCCGCCGCCAATGAACTCGAACCCGCCCCACCACATCCCCCGACGAATCCAACCACTGGCGCTGATGCGCGATGCCGCACTCCAATCGTGGCAAACCGATCGATGAGCCAGGTTTCAGCGTCCGGCAGCATGGCGACCTGGTCAGCCCCCAGCTGAGTCGCGGCCGACCAGGTGACCGTTGCCTCCCCCTGACCGCGGGCCGCCAGAACGACCCCGTCGCGCCGGGGGACGTAGCCCGCAGATACCTCCGCCGCAATATCGCTGCCAATGACGACCAGCGAGTGATGCGCCCAGCGACTGCGCAGGGCCGCTGCCGAGGTAACCACGAGTGGCTCCACCCCGGCAGCGGCAGCCAACCTCAAGACATCGTCCAGAAGTTCAAGGTCATCCGTCGCCAAGAGCGGCCGCGAGTCGTTCGTAATCGACATGCCAGCGACTGTGCCCGGCCGCAGGCGGACAGCCGCTAAAACGGGGAGGGCCTGTGGACATGAGGGCTACTACCGGGCCTGTGGAAAGAAATCCTCGAGGTGCACTGGTTCGGTCAACGAGGAAGGCCCCCGCTGGGGGGAGCGGGGGCCTTCAAAGCCGACGTGGGGGGACGTCGACGTGGTCGGTACGTGACCGAGCGCTGTCAGTATGTACCCAATCCCTTACGTTGTGCAACGCAATCGCCCGAACGGGTATGCGGCGAGTCGCACTAACGGATGATGGATACGAAACCGGGCAGAGTGGGAGCAGGGCAGTAGCCCTGGTCTGTGCTCAGAGATTCGGTACTTCGCCAAGGAGGGACGTGCGACATGGCAAAAGCTGCCGCGTTCTTCGACCTTGACAAGACCCTGCTCGCGAAGTCGAGCACGCTTGCCTATGCCAAACCGCTGTACCAGAGCGGGATGCTGACGCGGCAGGACTTACTTCGCAGCGCCTACGGCCAATTCGTGTACCTCGCTGCCGGGGCAAATGAGCAGCAAATGGATCAGATGCGGGCCTACATGTCCGAGTTGGTCAAGGGCTGGGACGTTGAACAGGTGAAGGCAATCGCAGCCGAAGGACTAGCGACGGTTATTGAGCCAATCGTGTATGCCGAAGCCCTGACGTTGTTCGATGAACATCACGCGGCTGGCCGGGACGTGATTGTCATCTCGTCGTCTGGCACCGAGATCATTGAGCCAATCTGTGCGCTGCTCGGTGCCGACAAGGCGGTTGGAACGCAGGTCGCGATTGAGGACGGGAAGTACACCGGCGAGATCCTCTTCTACGCCTACGGCGAGGGCAAAGCCGAAGCGATCCGACGGCTGGCCCACGACGAGGGATACGACCTTGCGGCAAGCTTCGCCTACTCGGATTCAATGACCGACCTGCCGATGCTGGAGGTTGTTGGCCACCCGGTCGCAACAAATCCGGACAAGGATTTGCGGGCCCTTGCGCGGGACCGCGTCTGGCCCGTGTTGGATTTCCGCAAACCGGTGGCGATGGCGACCAAAGAAGCGCACAACCGAACCCGCGCGGCCGGGGCTGCCGTCGGAGCGGTCGCGCTTGGCTTGGCCTGGTATGCGGGCCACCGCCGCCGCCATTAGCCACCGTAAACGATCGGGATGCGTCATTCGCCGGGACAAATCTCTACGCGAATCGAGTGAAAAGGGACCTAGGTCCCTTCACCATGGGGCACGACTCGACGATACTTACTTACGTAATCGACCAAGTGGTCGAAAGCTTCGGGAGAGGAACCCACGCGGCGTACAACCCACGCAGAGGGTACGGCGATATAAGGCCGAAGGAACGCACGCTTGTTCTCCTCACCCGATGTCTTAGCTGCCCCCGCCAATCGGTGGGGGCAGCGGCATGTCGGGGCTCATCCAGGTTCAGATGCGAGCTTTCAAAATCACCGGTCACACGCCGGGACAGGTCTGCCAGCTAGTCGATATCGGCTAGCCGATCTGCACTCAACCGCGCCCCAACCGCGCAGGATTCGGCGCAGAAGCGAATCCACCGAGCAACACCGTCTGGCGTTCCGCTGAGGTACGCCCGAACGGCGTCGACGTACGCGGGCCGTCCGATCGAATACATCGCTGCATCAGTCATCAGCAGGAGGTCGGGATCAAGTCCGCGTTGGGCTAGCACCACTCGAAACGCTGCCCGAGCCACCAACGCGCTTCCCCATTCGAACGGTCGCAGGGCCACGAGTTCCCCGTGAACGACAGCGGCCTCCACGATCGCTGGGGCCGCTGAGTCGGACGTCGTGACTTGCGCGAGTCCCGCCAACCGGACTTTCATTGATGCCACGTCCGGCACCGACTTGATCCGCAGCGGGTCATCAACCTCGTCGGAGTCCCGAGGGCGCCCCAGCTTTTCCGGATCGGCGACGACGTCGCGAGCCACCAATGAGTGCATGCGCGCCAACGCCTGCATTGGTGCGCTGGCCCAAATGTTCACCTGCTCATGCAACGACTCCTCAAGGCGCCACACCCCCGCCGCAGCGTGCCCAAGCGGTGAATCATCGAAGGCATCCCCTGTCGCCCATGCGGACAGGGCAATGTCGATCCCGTCGATCGCGGCGGATGCCCTGGCGTTCTGGATGGCCACGGCCGCACGCAGTGCCTTGCCCTTGGTTCGCAGGCTGCGCTCCCACAGCAGGCCATCGACCCGGTCGCGAGCGTTGGAAACGGAGTCGGCCACACCGGGCAGATCCATGAGGGGTAACAGGAGATCAGTTGCCATTGATGTCGACTACTGCCGCGGTGCGCTTTGCTTCTGAAGCTCGGCGAGGACCGCCGGATCCTGTGCTTCCATCCAGTTCACCAAATCCAAGGTTGAGATGAACCGGACATCTGGGTTCCGTTCGTGGGTGTCCACGATGAAGCGGGACAACGCCTTCTTGTAGGCGCCGCACACCCATTCGTTCATATGGTTGCCCAAGATGAGGGGCGCGCGGTTGCTGCCATTGACGGCATTCAGCGCGTCGTTGTATGCGTTGTAGGTGTCATCCTCGATCTGCTGGCATTTCTCTGGTGCAGCTGCGATCTTCCCGGCGTTCTGATTTGCCAAGAAGTTGTAGTCCATCGAAAGCACGCCGTACTTCATTCCAGCCAATTTGATCGCCTGCAGCGGAATCTCCCACAGGCCGTCCTTCATCTGCTTGGGCCAGGTGAGGGTTCCCCCACCGGAAGTGTCGTAGCGGTAGCCGGCCTGCTTGAAGGCCTCGTACATGGCCGGTTTGTTGCCTTCCAGGCAGGGCGTTCGGCCACCCTTCACGACACTGGCATCAAACGGCAGCGGCCCCGCACTTGCGGCCTGCGGGTTGAAGGTCCGCCAGCCGTTCATGAAGGTATTGAACTGGTTGATTTCGCTCGTCCAGTCCGCTGCACTCCACGTGCTGACACCACCGGGACCACAGAAGTGACCATTGAAGTGGGTGCCAATCTCATTCCCCGTGTTGTACGCGTCAGTCAGCTTGTTAATACGGTTCTCGATGATTGCCGGATCGCCAAAGCCGATCGCCGACGTTCCGCGCGGCTTGTTGGGCGGGTTGTAGTTGAGCTTGGCCTGGTCGTCAGGCAGCAGGTAGACCCCTGAGACGAAGAAGGAGAATCGTCCGTCGACCTGCTTCGCGATATCCAAGTAGTGCGCCATGATGCCTGTCTTGCTCTCGACTCCACCGTCAAATGACACCACAACAAACTGGGGTGGCTTCTGTCCCGGCGCGAGCTTTTCGATCTCCAGTTCCGGTTGCCGTTCCGGTGGGGCGGTGACGCCCGAGGAATCCACCTGCCGCAGTCCTTCGCCGGTTACTAACGCAGCGGTGCCTTCAACGGGCCCATTCGCTGACGTTGGGCTGTCACTGCGATTCGGGAGGATCAAAGTCACAAGCCCGATGACGGCGACAGCGGCGACAATGAGGAGGAAAACTGGTCGCCTTGCCATGCTTCCTCCGCCCCAAGTTACGACTTCATAGGGTACGTCTCGATCACCAGAAATCCTGGTATTGCGCTAATCGGTCGCTTGTTTGTGTGGCGCCCGAGCAACAGCGATAGCGTTTGGCGGGTGAATCCTGATCCACTAGAGAATCTGCTGCACGAAAATCGACACTTCCCGCCGTCGCCCGAGTTCGTCGAGCAGGCAAACGCCAGCGTCGCGCTGTACGCGGAGGCCCAGGGCGACCGCATGGCGTTTTGGGATGAGCAGGCTGGCCGTCTGGCTTGGGACAAGAGGTGGACCGCAACCCTGGACTGGTCGGATGCCCCGTTCGCGCGCTGGTTCGTGGACGGTCGCCTCAACGTGGCCGTGAACTGCGTCGATCGCCACGTTGCCGATGGATTCGGTGACCAGGTTGCGATCCACTTCGAAGGTGAACCCGGGGACACCCGGGACATTACCTACCAGCAATTGCAGGACGAGGTCTGTCAGGCGGCAAACGCCCTGACGGAGCTCGGAGTCCAGGCAGGTGACCGAGTCGCGATCTACCTGCCAATGATCCCCGAGGCCGTCATCTCGATGCTGGCCTGCGCCCGCATCGGCGCGCCCCATTCAGTGGTGTTCGGAGGATTCAGCTCGGAGGCCCTGCGCAGCCGCATCGACGACGCCGAGGCCAAAATGGTCATCACGGCAGACGGCGGATATCGCCGAGGCAGCGCCTTTCCACTCAAACCAGCGGTTGATGGAGCCGTCACCGATGACCCCACGGTTCGCACCGTGTTGGTTGTCCGCCGCACCGGCGGCGACGTTGAATGGACGGACAAGGACGTCTGGTGGCACGACGTCGTTGGCAAGCAATCGACGACCCACGATCCGGAGTACTTCGACAGCGAGCATCCGCTGTTCATCTTGTACACCTCAGGAACGACCGGCCAGCCAAAGGGAATCCTGCACACGTCCGGCGGTTACCTGACCCAGACCTCGTACACCCACAACATCGTCTTCGATCACAAGCCCGGCAAGGACGTCTACTGGTGCACCGCCGACGTCGGATGGATCACCGGACACAGCTACATTGTCTACGGCCCGCTCGCGAACCGAGCGACGCAAGTCCTCTACGAAGGCACCCCGGATAGCCCGCACAAGGGCCGCTGGTGGGAGATCATCGAGAAGTACCGCGTGACAATCCTCTACACCGCTCCAACGGCGATCCGTACCTTTGCCAAGTGGGGCCGCGAGATTCCCAACGAGTTCGATCTGACCTCGCTGCGGCTACTCGGCAGCGTCGGCGAACCGATCAACCCTTCCGCCTGGATTTGGTACCGGCACGTGATCGGCGGCGATCGCTGCCCGATCGTCGACACCTGGTGGCAGACCGAGACTGGCGGGATCATGATCAGCCCACTGCCAGGGGTCACCAGCACCAAGCCAGGATCGGCGATGGAGCCGGTCCCGGGCATCAGTGCTCAGGTCGTCGATGACGGGGGCAAAGAAATCGGCAAGAGCGAGGGCGGCTATCTCATCCTCAATGAGCCGTGGCCGGCCATGTTGCGGGGAATCTGGGGCGACAACCAGCGCTACATCGATCAGTACTGGTCGCGTTGGCCCGACGTCTACTTCGCCGGAGACGGCGCGAAATACGACCGGGAAGGTCACATCTGGTTGTTGGGTCGCGTCGACGACGTGATGAACGTGTCCGGCCACCGAATCTCAACCGCGGAAGTGGAGTCGGCGCTGGTGTCTCACGATGCGGTGGCGGAGGCCGCCGTCGTGGGCGCCACCGACGAAACCACCGGGCAGTCGATCGTCGCGTTCGCGATTCTGCGGGTTCACGCTGACGTTTCCGACGACACGGTCGCGGACATTCGGGCGCACGTGGCCCAGGAAATCGGACCCATCGCGAAGCCAAAACGGGTGATGGTCGTGAAGGAACTGCCAAAGACCCGTTCAGGAAAGATCATGCGACGCCTGCTGAGGGACGTTGCTGAACATCGGTCGCTCGGTGATGTTTCCACGCTCGCGGATCCGGCAGTGATGGCACTCATCCAAGACGGCCTCGAAAAGTCCACCGGTGAGGACGACTGAACCTCGCCGAGGATTGTGGTCGATTGTTGGTACCCCAACCACGACGATCGACCACGATCTTGCGTGGCTAGACCCTCAAGAGCGCCCCGCTTCACCGAACCTGATCGGATAGGGGCATGGCCACCCCCACGAAGGTACTCCTCGGCGCTTTGCGGGACGAGACCGTTGGTGGCGCCATCCTGCTGGTTTCGGCAGCCATTGCTTTGATTTGGGCGAACTCACCCTGGGCCAGCGCCTACTTCAACCTCGTCAACTTCCAAGTTGGCCCCGAAGCCCTCCACCTGAACCTCACCCTCGGACAGTGGGCGGCCGACGGCCTGCTGGCAGTCTTCTTCTTCGTTGCCGGGCTTGAACTCAAGTACGAGTTCGTGCTCGGGTCATTGCGCACTGCCTCGACCGCGCTCGTGCCAATTGCCGCTGCGCTCGGCGGAATGATCATCCCGGCGCTGATCTACGTCGGGATAAACGCCACGTCAGCCAGCGGCCATGTCAACGGGTGGGGAATCCCGATGGCCACGGATATCGCGTTTGCACTGGCTGTTCTGGCGGTGGCCGGGCGGAAGCTGCCCGTTGAGGTTCGCATCTTCCTGCTCACCCTCGCAGTTGTCGATGATCTGGGGGCCATCACCGTCATCGCCTTGTTCTACACCGAATCACTCGTGCTGGCACCACTGATCGCAGCCGCCGTGCTGCTGGCCGCCTACGCCTGGTTGCAGTACAAGCGCGTTTCCTCGCCCTGGGTCTACGTTCCCCTGGCACTCGGTATCTGGATGTTGATCCACGCGTCGGGGGTTCACGCAACGGTTGCCGGAATCGCGCTCGGCTTGCTCACCAGAGTCAAGCCCGACCCAGGCGAGGATGCCGGACCCGCCGAGCGACTCCAGCACGGCTTCCATCCGCTTTCGGCAGGGTTCTGCGTGCCGCTGTTCGCATTCTTCGCGGCAGGAGTCAGCCTCGCCGGAATCAAGCCCTTGGAAACGCTCACCGAACCGCTCGCTCTGGGAATCGTGCTCGGCCTCGTACTCGGCAAACCCATTGGTGTGGTTGGTGCGACTCTGCTGGTCACTCGCTTTAAGAGAATCGCAATTGCGGACATCCTTGGCTGGCGGGACATCATTGCCGTTGGAATCGTCGCCGGGGTTGGGTTCACCGTCTCACTCTTGATCTCCGAACTGGCATTCGAAGAGTCCGCATCGTTACTCACAGACGCCAAGCTCGCCGTATTGACCGCATCGGTCATATCAGCATTGCTGGCATCCATCGCCCTAATGCGCCGCGGTCGCCATCACGAGGCCGTCTCCGGCTAGCCTTGCCCCATGACGACCCCCCACATCGATCCGGACGGCAAGGTCGACCCCAGCGTCCGGGAACTTGTTCTGACTGTCGCAGACAACGCGTCAACCTTGATCTCCGCACAGGTTGAACTGGCCAAAGCCGAGATTCGGCAGAGCGCGCAAGAAGCAGGAGCCGCGTTTGGACTCATTGCCGCTGCCGCCGCGATGCTCGGCATCGGCGGAATCTTTCTACTGGTCACGATCGCCTATGTACTTGTGCAACTTGGCCTTCCAGTCTGGGCCGGGTTCGGAATTGTCACGGCCGTGTTGTTCATCATTGGCTTGATCTTGCTGTTGGTCGGTCGCGCGCGCGCCAAGAAGGTCAAGGGACCAGAACGCGCCAAGGCCCAGCTGGAACTCACCAAGCAGGCATTCTCCGGCGAAGATCCGTCGCCCGTCGCTGGGAGCTGACAAGCCACTGCCATGCCCGAACTAACGCCGGAAGAGGCTGTTGGTGCCGTCGGCCCTTGGACGCACCGCGACGTTGCAGCGAACGGTGCCCGCTTCCACGCGGTGACTGCGGGCGAGGGGCCCCTGGTGGTCCTGCTGCATGGCTTTCCGGCTTACTGGTGGACCTGGCGCTCGTGCATCCCCGCCTTGGCAGCCGCCGGCTACCGGGTGGCCGCTGTTGATCTGCGCGGATACGGCGGGAGCGACCATCCTCCCCGTGGTTACGACCTCTTCACGCTGTCGAAGGACATCGCTTCGATCATTCGCAGCTTGGGCGATCCGAGTGCGACTGTGGTCGGTCATGGTGTCGGCGGTCTGCTCGGTTGGACCGCGGCGGCGCTCGAACCGGAGGCCGTCAACCGACTTGTGGCGATCTCCGCACCCCACCCCGTTCGGCTGCGGGAAGCCATCCTCAGCGACCGCGCCCAACTTGCCGCGATGAGCTATGCGATCGGATTTCAGCGTCCGATAATCCCTGAACGCCAACTGACTCGGAACAGCGCAGAACGCGTTGAAGACTTCCTGCGTAGGTGGTCCGGTGACCCGGCCTGGCCAGACGAAGATGCCGCAAGCCACTTCCGTGCGGCATTCCAGATGGGCGCGACCGCCCACTGCTCGCTGGAGTACTACCGCTGGGCTTTCAGATCGATCCCTCGCGCCGACGGCCGCCGGTTTCGCGCGACGATGCTCGCCCACCCGATCAGCGCACCCGTCCTGCAAATTCACGGCGCGGGTGACCGTTCGGTGCTGCCCAGATCAGCAATTGGTTCCCAGCAGTTCGTTACCGGTCCGTACGCCTGGCGCACGCTGCCGGATGTTGGTCACTTCCCGCACGAAGAGGTGCCGGAGCAGACGCATTCGTTGATTCTGGATTGGCTTGCCAGCGACGAACCGTGGAACGACGACCGCAGTAGACCCAGGGGACTAGGAACGTGAGCACCTTCCGGTCGACACTTGGTTCGTTGCGTTTCGGCCCGAACTGATCGCCTTCGAGACCTGCGCTGCGGTCAGCGCAAATGCCATTTGAGGGTCAGTTGTGGCCTGCGCGTAAACCACCCCAGCAACCTTGCCATCAGTGGTCAGCAGTGGGCCACCGGAGTTGCCCGGACGGGCAGTTCCCCGCAGGGCGTATATCTCGCGGGCGACTCCAGGATTCCCATAGATGTCCGTCCCCCGAGCGATATCACCGCCAATGGTGCCGCGAACCCTCGCCGCAGTGGCCGTCATGTCGCCACCACCGGGGTAACCGGCGATGACCGTATTCGCACCGCGATCAATCGGCCCGGACATCTGCAGAGTTGGTGCGCGAAGACCCGACACCTGCAGAATCGCCACGTCGACGCGCGGATCGAAGTAGACAGTGGTGGCCTGGAATCGACCGACACCGGGAACCTCCACTCGAGGTGACGTCACCCCGGCAACAACATGAGCGTTTGTCAGAACCCGGCCCGGCGCAACCACGAACCCGCTTCCGGTGAATCCCGAGTCGCACGAAGGCGCTGATCCTTGGACCCGCACAACCGAGTCGAGGGAACGCTGAACGGCCTTGTTGTTGACGACTGCCGCAGTCGGTGGATCGACCGGCGCTGGAGGGAGCACCCCGAAGGTGTCAAACAGTTGCGGCAGCCCGGAGTTGTCCACCAAGTTGCGCAGGTTGGTGACCATGTCGCGGGCTTGGCTCGGTACGACGGTGTCAAGAGTCGCCAGCAACCTTGAGGAGCGGACCTGAGCCGACACCTCCGAACCCGGCAGCGCAGTCGCGGTGGCTGCCAAGATCCAGCCGAGGATCGCGATCGCGATGACGTTGAGCGCCGCACCGCCGATGTTGTCAATGATCCGGGCGGGCTCCCAGGTGATCCGGTCGTGCAGTTTGCGTCCGATGATCGACGTACCCAGCTGTCCGGCAACCGCAAATCCGATCACCAGCCCGGCCGTGAGCGCGAGGCCAGGTGATCCGTCCACGTGCAGCTGCCCGAGTAGATACGGGGCGAGCAGCACGCCGATGAGCCCGCCGCCGAGGAAGCCGACAAAGGACATCAGCCCCGAGACGAATCCATTACGCCAGCCTGACCAGGCGAACAGGATCACGGCCGCAAGGACAAGGAGGTCAACAAAATTCATTGCCCACCTCCCAAATGCGTCGGCTGATTCGCCAAGTATCCACCACGTTGCTGTCAGCACGCTCCGTCGAGCGCCTTAACCCCCTTGATGGCATTGGTTACGACTCGGCACCTGCTCGCCAGCCATCATCGAAAGGCACCACACGGGCCGATTCCTCCCAGGGCTGTTGCCATTGAGCAAGCGACAGCAGTCGATCCAACAACAGGCCAGTGAAGCCCCAGACAAGCATCCCGTCGACCTCGAAGCCGGCCCCGACATATCCGGAGGGATGGGACACCTTCACGCGATTCTGCGGGTTCACGAGGTCGGCTATCGCCACCCGGTGAACGGCAGCCACCTCTGCCGGATCAGCAGCCTCAACCGGCGACGGCTGGTGCCACCAGCCGAGCACCGGAGTCACCACGAACCCAGACGGAGGTAACCACATCTGCGGCAACATGGCCACTGGGGTAACGCCGCTTGGTTCGAGACCGGTCTCCTCCTGAGCCTCCCGCAGGGCAGTCGCGATCGGACCGTCATCGACTTGATCGTGGGCTCCCCCCGGGAAGGCAGGCTGACCGGCGTGCGATCGCATGTCGGCTGCTCGCTCGATGATCAGGACGTCTGGTCCCGCATCTCCCCGATCGGACCCATCGGCGAAGAGGACGAGGACTGCTGAGTGACGAACCTTCGCTTCGGGGGGAGCCTGAAAACGCACGAGTTCCTCCTGCGATGCTCCAAGCACTCCCTCCACAATCGGGATGTACCAGTCAGGCAGTTCGGCAGGGGCGACGAGCACTTCCACCTTGTCATTGGCTTGTGCGGTCATGACACCTTCACCTGCAGGTACTTGTCGATTAGCGCGGCGAGCTCCGTCTCTGAGGAAACCACACCCGTCCTTCCGGCAATTGACCCATCTGGTCGAACAAACAGGGTGGTCGGGACTCCAACGACCTTCAGCCCGGCTCGGACCTCGGACTTCGGGTCCTGCACCGAGGGGAATGTCATCTTGGTCCCTGCGGCCATCGCCAGCGCCGCCTGGCGATCATCGGCAAGATCGATGCCGAGGAACCGAACCTGGTCTTCGTGTGCCCGGTAGAACGAACCCATCATTGGTAATTCTTCCTTGCACGGCCCACACCAGGACGCCCACACATTGACGACCATTGGCTTTCCGCGGACACCCGCCAACCGCACTGGGTTGCCACGTCCAAGGCACGGCAGAGTCAGGTCGGGCAAACCGTCGGCGCGGGTTGTCACGTTCGCGTCAGACACTGGGCAATCATCGAGGCGAGAACCTTCGATCTGGTTCTGGTTCGCACCTCCGGTGTTGCCAACGGGAGTCGACGGCTCAGCGGTGGGAACTGCAGTCCCGGCCGGATTTGAACCGTCTTGAGCGCTACAACCGGCCAGCAGCAAGCAGAGGCCGACTGCAGCGGAACCAGCACCAGAAATCAGCCACCGGGGCGAGCCCATGTCAGCTCTGCCCTGTTTTGATCATTTTGGCGGCGACCAACGGATCCGTGGGACCTTCCCCGAATGACGGACACCACGCCGCGACGGGGCAGGCGCCGCACGCCGGGCGACGGGCAAAGCAGCAGCGGCGCCCGTGGAAGATCAGTTCGTGGGACAGCATCGTCCAGTCCTTGCGCGGAAACAGCGAGCCGACGGCAATTTCAACCTTGTCCGGGTCTGTCTCAGTCGTCCAGCCGAACCGTCGCGACAACCGACCAAAGTGAGTGTCAACCGTGATTCCGGGTACCCCGAATGCGTTACCGAGGACGACGTTGGCCGTCTTTCTTCCCACGCCCGGAAGGGTTACCAGGTCCTTCATCCGGTGCGGAACCTCCCCGTCGTACCGCTGGCAAACCTCGTTCGCCATCCCCAGCAGCGACGTCGTCTTTGCACGGAAGAACCCCGTTGACTCGATGATGGATTCAAGTTCGGCACGATCGGCCGCCGCCAGTGCCGCCGCGTCGGGGTACCGCTCGAACAGCACAGGGGTCACCTGGTTCACGCGAACGTCCGTGCACTGAGCGGACAGGATGGTTGCGATCAGCAGTTGCAGCGGCGTCTGGAAGTCCAACTCGCAGTGAGCGTCCGGATAAGTGGCTTCGAGCACTCTTCGGATCTTGCGGGCACGCCGCACCAAGGCTGTGCGCGACTCCCCCGAGTTATCGGTAACCCCAGACGAATCGCCCGAATTCGGCGACGACGCCGTCACTCGAGCGATTGACTGCTTGGATCGGGACGCCACCCGTTTAGCGTACGTGCCACCCGAAAGGGTGAGTCAAAGGTTCAAGGTTTTCCCCCCACGGCCGATGCATATGTCGGACCGATTCTTATCTCCTCCACGCCCGAAGCTAGCTGCCTTGGGTGACCAAGAACGACAGGACTGTTATGCCCGACGAAAGCGTCAAGCCGCCAGTTGGGGCTGACTCCATCCCCGGCCAGGCGGCGGATTCGCGTTCGGGCGGCCTTCACCCATTCGTTGGCCAACGAGTCGAGAACATGGGCCTTGAGCAGTTGCGCGAGATGCGGAAGGTCCTGACAGACCGCGAAAGCCAGATTTCCTACTGGCGGCGAATCATTCAGGCCCGCCTTGACCTGCTGCGTGATGGCGCCGTCAAACGCGGAGCGACGATCGAGGGCCTGCAGCGAATCTTGAGCCAGCAGATGGGCGCAAACAGTCGGAAGGGGATGTTGAGCCTTCGGCCGCAACAGGATCAGCCGATTGCTGGCCTCGATCACTTGTGGCACCGGGGTATCAACGGCACTGACGACGACCAACTCGAACGCGACCTGCTCGCCGCTGAACACCAGCTTTCGCACGACCGTAGCGAACTCCACGAACTGATTGATTCCGCCACCGCCGAACTCATCGCTCGCTACCACAACGACCCGGCGCTGGCGCTCACTGCGCTGCCCCACCGCAGGGAACGCCCAACACCGCTCTAGCTCGGTGACTTCGCCTCCAGCGGAATAAGCGCGCCCGTCCAGAAGTTACCCCCGTCGTGTCTATTGAGATCAACATTCCCCTCAGACCGGAGTGCTCTCACCTTGCCTTTGGTCGAGTTTGGGTGAACGGTCAGCAAAAAGTGAGTAGGTTTGAGTCAGGAAGTACGCGTCAGACACAGGATGTGCCCCGGTGCTTGCGAGAACGTGCATGCCGTCTGGCAAATGCGCCACAATGACCAAGATCCAGCATCAAGATCACTAAGTGAGGAATAAGCGTGGACGACGTTCTAAGCCGTGCTCCCATGTTCGCTGCGCTCGATCCAGAGGCTGCCGCAGCGCTACGGGCATCGATGGACATCGTCAGCCTGAACAAGGGGCAGGTGCTGTTCAACGAGGGTGAGCGCGGTGAACGGCTCTACATCATTACCGACGGCAAAATGAAGCTCGGCCATACGTCATCGGACGGCCGGGAGAGCCTGCTTGCCGTACTCGGCCCTGGCGAACTCCTCGGAGAACTGTCGCTGTTCGACCCCGGACCTCGGACAGCGACCGCCACCGCGCTGACTGAAACCTCCCTCATGGGTCTTGGCCACAGCGCTCTGCGCCCCTGGTTGACGGGCCGACCGGAGGTTGCCGAAGCCCTGCTCGGCGCGCTCGCTCAGCGACTGCGCCGAACCAACGAGCAGATGGCGGACCTCGTCTTTTCCGATGTCCCGGGCCGCGTCGCCAAGACACTGCTCGAACTCGGAGAGAAGTTCGGCCGCCCGTTACCCGACGGCATCCATGTCACCCACGACATGACGCAAGAAGAACTTGCGCAACTCGTTGGCGCTTCGCGCGAGACGGTCAACAAGGCATTGGCCGACTTCGCCGCCCGCGGCTGGATTCGTCTTGAGTCCCGTTCAGTAATCCTCATTGACCCTGAACGGCTGGATCGCCGTTCCAAGTAGTGTGGTTGGGCACTGTCGCCTGGTCGAGCAGGGCCAACTAGGGGTGTTCAACCAGGTACTCCAACTGGGCTCGCACGCTGAGCAGGGCCAGCGGCCAGACTGACCGAGGCACGTCCGCGTACACCGTTTCCACCACTCGTTGCGCCATGTCCTGCATCGGTATTCCGTGTCCGCCAAGTTCGGCCACCGCAACCCGGACCTGTTCAAGTCGTTCCTGGCGATGAGCGAGGTAGTAATCGATGACCTCGCCCGGCTTGTCGAGGGTCGGGCCGTGGCCCGGCAAGATCGCCGTGAGTTGAGCCGCGGCAACGAGGTCACGAAGGCGGTGCAGCGAATCGAGGTACTCGACGAGAGTTCCGTCCGGGTACGCCACGACAGTTGTTCCCCTGCCGAGGACGGTGTCGCCGGTTAGCACCGACGAATCCTGTGGGAGGTAGAACGAAAGCGAATCCGACGAATGGCCCGGAGTCGAGATGACCTGAATCTCAACTCCGGAAAGTTCAAGCACGTCACCGCCAACGAGCCCTTCGCTGCCGTATTGATGCTGTGCATCCAACGCCCGCACCGTGCAGCCCGCAGACTCGGCGAACAGCCTCGCCCCAGCGCTGTGGTCAAGGTGTCCGTGTGTCAACAGAATCTGTTCAATACGCGCCCCACGCGACTCTGCGGCGGCGGCAACGTGACGCCAGTGTGCGAGGTCGTTTGGTCCGGGGTCGATGACCGTGAGCCTCGTTGAATCCGTGGCACCAACGAGCCACGTGTTCGTTCCGTCGAGCGTTTGCGGGCCGGGGTTCGGCGCGAGCACGCACGTGGCGTGCGGCGTGATCTGGCCGCCGGACCATTCGCCCGCGAAGCCTGGCGGGCCAATCATCCCGGTCATGACTCGCCTCCGAGGCTCGTGTTGATGCCGCCGGATTCCGAGCCCGCAGGGGGTCCCCCGATCTCGCTGAGTTCCTCCCCAGTCCGGTAGTCGACCAGGCGCCACCGCAGGCCACTCGGGTCTTTCGGTTCGGCCGTTGGGCTCGGCATCAATGGACGAATTGTTCGAGCCGCCAACGCGTCAATCGCCTCACGAGCATTCGCACCCGCCTCCGCTTGGGCGGCGAAATCCATGAGCGACACTATGGTCGGCGGAAGCATGAGGATCTTGCCAGCGGCGGATTCGGCGAGAGCATCTGCCGGACGCATCCAACGGTCCGCGTCTGATTCCGGCGAGTTCTCCCGGACGTGGTGGTCTTCGTCAACGGCAGCGGCATAGAACCGGGTATCGAACCTGCGATCCTCGACCTCTGGAGTCACCCAGTGGCCGACGTAGCTCAGCCGAACTGGATCGCCAAGGTCATGACTGGTCTCTTCGAGCGTTTCCCGAACCGCAGCGACTCGGCTCGCCAGGTTGTCTTCACCTGGGCTGTTCGCGGGACGCCTTCCGAAGGGTAGTGAGGCCACGTCTGGACGCTCGACGAGCAGTGCGTCAGCTCTGGAGATGTCGTCGGGTTCGACGGCACCGCCAGGGAACACATGCATCCCCGCAGCGAATGCCATCGTGCGAACGCGCCGCTGCAAGTAGACGTGAAGCCCGTCTGGTTGGTCGCGAACCATGATCACCGTCGCGGCGTCTCGCGCGGGCGGAGGTGTCCACCGCAGGTCACCGGCTGCCTCCGCGGCCACAAGCGCCCGGGCTCGCTGCGCGAGCTTCGGGGGCATCGTCAACCGCGATTCATCACCCATCTGCGGCGGTGACCTCAACAACGAGTTGAATCTCGACGGGTGCATTGAGTGGAAGGCTCGCGACTCCCACGGCTGAACGCGCGTGCGCCCCATTCGCACCCCAGACAGCACCAAGCAGTTCCGATGCGCCATTGACGACCTGGGGTTGGCCTACGAATCCGGGCACTGAGGCTACGAAACCAGTCAGCTTGACGATGCGCACGATCTGATCAAGGTCGTCAACAACAGTCCCGATCGCGGCGATCGCGTTGAGTGCGGCGATTGCGGAACACTCCCGAGCGGCGTCCACGTCAACGAGGCCTGCATCAATTACCCAGCCGTCGACAACTCCATCTTCCGAATCAGCACTCACCAGCCCGGATGCATGCAGCTCGCCATTGACCAGCGGCAGTTGACCAGCGGTATAGACCAACGACCCCGAACGAACGGCCGGGACGTAGGCGGCCAGTGGCGCTACCACCGTTGGCAAGGGACGACCGAGCTCTTCAAGTCGGCGTTCGACTCCGGAATCCGTCACGTTCCTGGCCTAGCCTCGTGGCCGCTTGAAGTACGCGACGAGGTTCTCTGGCGTGGGCCCGGGGACGATTTGAACCAGCTCCCAGCCATCCAAGCCAAAATTGTCCAAAATGGCTTTGGTGTTGTGGATCAATAGGGGTGCAGTCAGATATTCCCAAGTCGTCATGCGTGAACTTTATGCCCGCTGCGTCACACTGCGCGCTTGCAGCCCTCACTACCGGTCAGATTGGCAGATACGCTGAGGAACTGTGCCCTCACCCTCGACTGTCGACCGACCCATGACGGGTCGACCGCGTGGTGGTGACTGGCCGAACGTTCGCCTGCACGTGGTGTCCGGCAAAGGCGGTACCGGGAAGACCACGGTCGCGGCGGCGCTAGCCCTCGCGCTGGCTTCCGGAGGTGGTCGCGTCCTCCTGATGGAAGTCGAAGGACGCCAAGGCATCGCCCAGTTGTTTGATACTGCGCCACTGCCGTACGAAGAAAGACTCGTCGCAGTTGCCCCAGACGGCGGTGAGGTCTTTGCACTTGCGGTTGACCCAGAGGCCGCACTGCTGGAATACCTCGAAATGTTCTACAACATGCGTCGAGCGGGCACGGCCTTGCGCAAACTCGGGGCGATTGACTTTGCCACCACGATCGCACCCGGCGTCCGCGATGTTCTGCTCACGGGCAAAGCGATCGAAGCGGTCAAGCGGGGCGAACGGGCCGGCAAACCGACGTATGACGCGATCGTGATGGACGCACCGCCAACGGGACGGATCGCGAGGTTCCTCAATGTGACCAGCGAAGTTGGAGGATTAGCGAAGGTTGGTCCGATCAAGTCGCAGTCCGATTCGGTCATGGGGGTGATTCGCTCCCCGCGCACGGCGGTTCATCTCGTGACGTTGTTGGAGGAGATGCCGGTTCAGGAGACCCTTGACGGCATCCAGGAACTTCGCCAGAGTCGGCTGCCCGTTGGCGCGGTTATCGTGAACATGATGCGTGGCGCTCGCCTGACACCCGAGGGGCTCGAGGATGCGCTGGATGGCACCCTCGACCTGGACGAGGTCAAGGCAGGTGTGGAAGCCGCTCGCCTGCCTCGCAGATTGAATACGGCGACGGTGAGCAAGACGCTGATCACTGAGGCCGCCGAGCACGCCGAACGGGTGCACCTCGAACAGGCCGAACGCAAGCGACTTGATGCAGCTGATCAGCCCATCTATGAGTTACCCGAGATGAGCGGCGGCATAGACCTCGGTGCGCTGTACGCCATGGCACGCATGTTGCGGGAACAGGGAGCAGTGTGATGGCTGCCAACGCACTGGCCGCGCTACCGGAAGCAACTCCGATCCTGGATGTTGACGGGCTCATTGATGACCCCGGCGTGAAGGTCATTGTGTGCTGCGGTTCAGGTGGCGTGGGAAAGACCACGACGGCGGCAGCGTTGGGACTGCGCGCGGCGGAACGTGGTCGAAAAGTGTGCGTTCTGACCATCGACCCCGCACGGCGGCTTGCGCAATCGATGGGACTCAGCCAACTCGACAACACTCCGCGTTCCGTCAAGGGAATAGCTGGTGAGAACGGCGGGTCGCTCGACGCGATGATGCTGGACATGAAGCGGACGTTCGACGAAATCGTTGAATCCCACGCCGAGCCGGATCGCGCACAGGCGATCCTGGACAACCCCTTCTACCAAGCACTCTCCAGTTCCTTCGCCGGTACCCAGGAGTACATGGCGATGGAGAAGCTCGGCCAGTTGAAGGCTGCCGCAGACGCCACCGATGAGTGGGATCTCATCATCGTCGACACTCCTCCCTCCCGGTCGGCCCTGGACTTCTTGGATGCGCCAAAGCGCCTGGGGTCCTTCCTGGATGGGCGGCTGATGAAGTTGCTCAGTTCGCCCGCGCGGGGTGCTGGGCGCTTCGGTGCCAAAGTGATGGGCGCGGGCATCAGCATGGTGACCGGAACGTTGACCAAAATCATCGGCGCGCAAGTACTACGCGACCTGCAAACATTCGTGACCTCATTCGACGCGCTGTTCGGCGGCTTCCGCCAACGTGCCGAGGCCACGTATGCCCAGCTGCAGGCTCCGGACACTCGATTCCTCGTCGTTGCGGCGCCGGAGCGCGATGCACTGCGAGAAGCCTCGTACTTTGTTGAGCGCCTCGCTGGGGAACGGATGCCGCTCGCCGGGTTGATCCTCAACCGAGTGCAGGAGGTGCCGCTGCCAGACCTATCCGCTGAAACTGCACTTGCCGGTGCCGATCGGCTAGACGAGAACGGTGAACACCCGTTGACCGCAGGGATGCTCCGGCTGCACGCCGACCGCGTGCAGAATGGCCGTCGGCAGCGCCGATTGGCCGAGCGTTTCAGTGCGGCCCACCCACGCGTGCCAGCGGCCGCTGCACCGGCGCTGCCGGGAGACGTACACGACCTCGACGGTCTGCGGGAAGTCGCCGACGCCCTCGCTGATCAGTAGCGCCACGGCCACCTGCCCGGACATGCGAGACCCCCACCGCCTCAGAGCGTGAATCGCAGTTCGCGAGCCGCGCCCATTGGCAACGGGGGTCTATCGAGCAGTTGTTAGTCAGCGCCTAGGCGACTGAACTCCGCGACCGAAGGTCGACCTGCGGGGTGCGCAGGTCAGCGGAAACCTGCTGCGCAGGAATCGTGACGACATCGCCTTGCGTGTGTTCGAGGCGCGCGGTCTCCAGCAGCGAACGCCAGGACTGTACGTCCGGACGCCGACGCAGCAGAGCGCGGCGTTCGCGTTCAGTCATTCCGCCCCACACGCCGAATTCGATCTGGTTGTCCAGCGAATCAGCCAGGCATTCGGTCCGCACGGGGCAGCCAAAGCAGATTGCTTTGGCGCGATTCTGCGCTGCTCCTTGCACGAATAGGCGATCGGGGTCAGTTCCCCGACACGCCGCTTGCGCTGGCCAGTCATTCATCCAATTCATGGTTACCTTTCACAGGCAGAACTTGAAGTTTCTCCAACGTGAGCGCACTGGGGAAGCGCGCGATGCGCGTTGTGATGCGTCGTGTAACCGTACGTTCACCCTCTGGTGATCAAAAGGTCCGTACTGACCATTTTTGATAGTTCTTTTGGACTAGTCACCAATTTGAGCGGGCGCCGATTGCACCCAAATGGTCCATAACGAAACTTTCCGGCTTACCCTTTCGTCTCATGGGCGTGCCTTCTTCTGCCGCTGGTCCAAATCGGGCCCGGAGTGTGCGTGAGTTCTTACTCATCAGCGCACTCGCTGGCGCCATTGTGGCTGCCATGGCATTGCCCTTTGTCGGCACCGCCGCATTTGCGACTCGACAGGCGTCAATGACCTTCGACTCGCTGCCCAAGGAATTGAAATCGCAGCCATTGCCGCAACGCTCCTACATCGTTTCCAACGACGGCACCAAGATCGCGACCCTCTACAGCGAGAACCGCGTGGTCGTTCCGCTTGACCAAATCTCGCCGATGATTCAAAAGGCCGCAATTGCCACGGAGGACTCCCGCTTCTACGAACATCACGGGGTTGACCTCAAGGGTGCGGCCCGCGCACTGGTCGCGAACTCCCAAGCCGGTGACGTGCAACAGGGCAGCTCGACCATCACGATGCAGTACGTCCGAAATCAGCTCATCACCAATGCGAAGACCAAAGAGCAGATCGCCGACGCTCGTGTTCGTACGATCGGACGCAAGCTGCAGGAAATGCGCTACGCCCTGGCGATCGAGAAGCAACTGACCAAGGCGCAAATCCTTGAGGGCTACCTCAACGTCAGTTACTTCGGAGCGGGCGCGTACGGCATTGAAGCCGCAGCGCGCCGCTACTTCGACGTGAGCGCGTCGCAGGTCACCTTGCCGCAAGCCGCAACGCTCGCGGGCCTTGTCCAGCAGCCAGTGGGATACGACCCCACCAAGCATCCCAAGATCTCAGAAGTCCGCCGCAACGTCGTGCTCGACCGGATGGCTGCGCAGAACTACATCACCTTTGCCGAAGCGGAGAAAGCCAAGGCCGTGCCGCTGGCCAAGACGTTGAACCCCAAGGAACTGACCAACGGCTGCGCCGAGAGCAAGTACCCCTTCTACTGCGACTTTGTCCTCAATCAGATCAAGAATGACGCCCGCTACGGCGCGACCGTCAGCGACCGTGAGGACCTCATCAAACGCGGCGGTTTGATCATCAAATCCGCACTTGACCTCAAGGCCCAGACCGCAGCGCAGAAGGCGGTGGACCAACGCGTACCGCCGAAGGATCCCAGCAAGAAGGCCGCAGCCATCGCCATGGTGCAACCGAGCAACGGCGCCGTAGTTGCGCTCGCCCAGAACCGTCGGTGGGGCACAAAGGGTTCTGGCGTGACGACCTACAACTACGCGGTCGATTCGGCGGAAGGCGGCACCATTGGGATGCAGGCCGGATCCGTTTTCAAGGCCTTCACTTTGGCGGCGGCCTTCGAGAAGGGGATCAGCCCCCGCGAATACATTGATTCACCACAGCGCAAGACCTTCGCCGCCGGTGACTGGGGCTGCGGGGAGAACTTCAACCAACCCAAGTACACCGTGAACAACTCGACGGGCGCTGGCACGTTCAACATGTGGAGCGGCGCCGCGATGTCGATCAACACGTTTTTCGTTGAACTCGAGCGCCGAGCCGGGCTCTGCCGCACGGTGGACATCGCCGAACGAATGGGCGTCAAGCTGGGAAGCGGCAAACCACTACTGCGCTATCCATCATTTACGCTCGGTTCAATGGAGGTTTCACCGCTGTCGGTGGCGGGTGCGTACGCAGCCTTCGCGAACCACGGCATCTACTGCCGTCCGCACTCGGTGTTGACCATCACGGGCCTTGACGGCCGCACCCTCTATTCGGACAGCGGCAATTGTCGCCGCGCCGTTGGGCGAGAGGTGGCCGATGCGACGACTGCGATCCTGACGGGCGTCATTGACGGCTCGGGTAATCGGACCGGTAAGGACATGAGCCTGGGACGGGACGCTGCCGGAAAAACCGGTACAACCGACTCAAACGCTGCTGTCTGGTTCGCCGGGTTCACCCCGGATCTAGCGGCGGCAGTTTGGTCCGGTGACCCACGTGGTGGCTTCAAGCACCCGATGGACAACGTCACCATCGGCGGTCAGTACTACGACGAGGTACACGGCAGTTCGATCCCTGGACCCATCTGGCGCGACGCCATGGAGGGTGCCCTTGGCGAAGACGCCAAGAGCTTCGACCTCGAGGCGAAGTACGGACTCGTCCAGGCCCGCCGTGGCGGATACAACAGCGATGGAGACAGCGGTGGCGGAAGCAACCGTTACTACGGCAACTACAACCGCTACTACGGTCGGTAGACCGCCGGTCGGCAAGTCCTAGCCAGTCCAACCGAAGGCAACTAGATTGCCGATATGCGTCGGCTCGTTGTTGCCTCCGTTTCCGGTGTTCTGGCACTCGGTGTTGCCGGTTGCGGCGAGCCAAGCACCTCGTCGACCACATCGCCTTCGTCGGCAGCGTCTGCGGCACCAACTGCATCTGCCCCGAGGCTCACCGAAATCCGGGTGATCACCAATGGACTCAAGAGTCCCTGGGGCATGTCGTTCCTACCCAACGGCTCAGCGTTGATAACCGAGCGAGACACCGGAACAGTCAAACTCGTCGCTCCCGCGTCGGCTGGGTCGGCCCAGGTCACCAGCGTGGGCGAAGTGCCGGGGGTCAAACACACGTCCGGAGGCGAGGACGGACTGCTCGGCATCGCGCTAGAACCGGGTACCTCGCCCAAACAGGCGTTTGTCTACTACACAACCGACACGGACAACCGGATTGCCTCGATGCCATGGGACGGTCAGCGACTCGGCAAACCCACGGCAATCCTGACGGGAATCCCGGCGAACACGTACCACGACGGCGGACGGTTGGCGTTTGGACCGGACGGATTCCTATACGCAGGGACGGGCGATGCTGGCCTGCGCGAACGCGCTCAGCAGCGCGACAACCTGGCGGGGAAGATCCTGCGGATCACGGCCTCGGGCGCGCCTGCACCCGGGAACCCTTTCGACAATTCTCCGATCTGGACTCTTGGTCACCGCAATGTCCAAGGTCTTGCGTTCGACTCGCAGGGGAGACTGTGGGCCAGCGAGTTCGGTGAGAACAAGCACGATGAACTCAACCTCATTGTCAAAGGTTCCAACCACGGTTGGCCAATGCATGAAGGCAAGGCCAATGACCCCGCGTACGTCGACCCGTACGTGCAGTGGCCGACCGCCGAGGCGTCGCCGAGTGGGCTCGCCATCATCAACGGCTGGGCCTATCTGGCCGCGCTGCGTGGTGAACGCATCTGGCAGGTGGGAGTCGACGGACCTGAGCCGATCGGGCCGAACGAGTTGTTCGTGGGCAAGTACGGTCGACTGCGCACTCCCGCCGCCGCCCCCGATGGGACTCTCTGGGTGAGTACGAGCAATACCGACGGTCGTGCTAGTCCGCGAACTGGTGACGATCGGATCGTGCAGTTCGCGGTCTCATGACGCCGTCAGTTGCCTCTTGACCTCGGCGGCAACACGTCCGCCGTCCGCGCGCCCGGCGACCTTTGGCTGCACGAGTTTCATGACCGCACCCATGCCCTGTGGACCGGATGCACCCGACTCCGAAACTGCGGTGGAAACCAGGCCCGACAACTCCTCGTCGGTCAGTTGGGCGGGCAGGTAGCCCGTCAGAACCTCGAGTTCCGCGCGCTCCTTGTCGGCCAGATCCGCGCGACCAGCGTCGTCATAAGCGGTGGCGGCCTCGCGCCGCTTCTTTGCCTCTTTCGTCAGGACAGTGATGACATCAGCGTCAGTGAGCTCCTTGGCGCTCTTGCCGGCGACTTCCTCATTGGTGATCGCCGTCAGCGCCATCCGCAGGGTGCCCGAGCGCAGTTGGTCGCGGTTCTTCATCGCGGCCGTTAGGTCGGTGTGGAGTTGGGTCTTCAATGGTGAGTCACTCATGGGTCTATCTAACCCGACTCCATGACGATTGGGCGCGCAGATATCCGAACGTGCGACCATAGTCGCTATGCCCCGCATCGAATCCACGGCCGCTAGGCGATCGCTGCAGGCCCTCGGGCTGGCGAGTGCAGTCGGGGCGGGAGTACTGGCCTACGCGCTTGCGGAGGCCCGCTCCTACCGACTGCGCAGTGTTGAAGTTCCCGTTCTTGAGCCCGGGTCCGCACCAATGCTCGTCCTACACCTCTCAGACCTGCATCTGACGCCGAGGCAGTCAGGCAAGGCCGAGTGGGTTAACCAACTCGCTGGTCTGCAGCCCGACCTCGTGGTGGGGACTGGAGACTTCATCTCCCACCCCGATTCGGTTTACGCGGTCACGGCCGCGCTCGGCCCGCTGCTGGATGTCCCAGGGGTCTTCGTCCTCGGATCGAACGACTACTACGCGCCGAAGATCGGAAATCCGTTCCAGTACCTCAGCGGACCGTCGAAGTATGACCGCGGCGAACCCGACTTACCCTGGATGGAGTTGAAGTCGGCGTTGTCGTCCGGTGGGTGGATCGACCTTTCGAATCGACGCGACTCGATCAAGGTTGATGGGCGCCTCATTGATATTCGCGGGGTAGACGACCCCCACATCGGCCGCGACCATTACGAATCAATCGCCGGTCCGTTCGACCCACTCGCCGACTTGTCCCTCGGCGTCGCGCACGCGCCTTACCTGCGTGTCCTAGACGCGATGGCAGACGACGGTGCGCAGCTGATCATGGCTGGGCACACGCACGGCGGCCAAGTTTGCGTTCCCGGATACGGCGCGTTAGTGACCAACTGCGACCTCGACCGGGCACGCGTCAAGGGTTTGCATCACCACCGCAACTCGTGGCTGCATGTCTCGGCCGGTGTTGGGACCAATCCAATGACCCCGGTCCGCCTGGCGTGCCCACCGGAGGCAACGTTGCTGACCTTGATGGCGACGGAATGAGTCGCTGACCGCGGCGATTGGGTCAAGAAGTCGGCGGGTAGACTCCCGCAGGTTGCTGAAACAGGCACATCGGGGTGTGGCGCAGCTTGGTAGCGCGCTTCGTTCGGGACGAAGAGGTCGTGGGTTCAAATCCCGCCACCCCGACCAAATAGCGAGAGCTCAGGGCTTGTCCCTGAGCCCTCGCTATTTGCATTGGCCCGTGGGATTTGGGAGCCGTGTCTTGCGAGCGATAGCGAGCACGGCGGTTCCCGCCACCCCAAAGGCTCACCCCTACGTAACGTAGTTGCGCACCAACTTATAGGGCGCGTAGACCCTTGTGCCGGGAGCGCTCCACGTGATCCGCACCTTGAGGTGATAGCCATAGGTCCGGAGCCAAATCGAGCCATCCCGTTTGGTGAAGACCCGGCAAAACGATAGGTCACCGCGGGTGCGTAGCTTGCAGGAAGCCGCGACGCGCACTCGCTTCCCGGCATTCGTGAGACAGCGTGGCTTCTCGAGTCGTGCCTCGCCCTTGCGAGGGACTCCCTTGGGCGCAGGGGGTGCCGTCACACATCCCCGTAGCGGCTTCTGTACCGCCCGCGGCGTGACCGCGATTGACGGTGGGGACGGCGGCGATGTTCCGCCTGCGTTGGTGGCCGTCGCGGTGAAGCGGTAGGTAGTGCCGTTCTTCAAGCCAGTGATCTTGCAGGAGGTCGCCGGAACAACTATTTGACAGGTCTTGCCGCCGGGTTCGGCCGTGACCGTGTACGACGTCGCAACCGCCCCGAACCCCGGCTTGACGGTCACGGTTGCCGATCCTTCGGCTGCGACCACGGTTGGCGCCAATGGCGCCGCCGGGGTCAGCACTATCTTCGCGACGGCGGCGTCAGCCTCACTGGTCACGTAGGCGATGGTCCCCGTCGGATCAATCGCCAGGTCTTGGGTGTTGGCACCGACCGAGAGGGTCTGGGCGACGGCGTTGGTGGAAGTATCGATCTTGAACACGTTCCCCGCGGCGTCGCTAACGTAAACGTAGGCGCCATTCGGAGCGACGGAGACTGCCGCTGGGTTAGTGCCGACCGAGATTGTGTCGATAACGGTGTTCGTCGCGGTATTGATCTTGGAGACAGAGTCTCCGTCGTAGTTCGTTATATAGGCGGCCGTGCCATCTGGGGTAAATGCGACTCCGGCGGGATGGAGACCCACCGTAATGGTGTCCGTCACGGCATTGGTCGACGTATCAACTCTTGAGACGGTGTTGGTGCCGTTTTGGGCGATGTAGGCGAAAGTGCCATCCGGCGAGATCCTGGCTCCCAGCGGATTTGAGGCGAGCGCGACCGTTGCGCTAACCGTGTTCGTCGCGGTCTCAATTCGGGAGAAACTACCGCTGTAGTTGATGACGTAGAAGAACGAGCCCGATGGGGCCATGGCGATCGCTACAAGCCCAAAAGCGACAGGGGTCGAGCCCACGATGGTGTTCGTGGCGGTGTCAATCCGCTTTACGTTTCCGGCACTGTTGTTCGCAACGTAGGCGAACTGTCCGGACGGCGTGAAATCAACGTCATATGGCCCGTCACCTATACCCAGGATCGTGTCCGAGACCGAGGCTGTTGCGGTGTCAATCCGCGAGACTGACCCGGCGAATCCGCCGTTGTAGTTCGTGACGTAGGCGAACTGGCCGGACGGCGCAAACTCGACCCCGACTGGGTACGTGCCGACCGGGATGGTTGCCGTCACGGTGTCCGCGCTCGCCACGTTGGGGAACCCGATGAAGCCCGCACAGAAGAGCCCCCATATCGCTAAGAATCGAATCGTTGACATCCTGTCGGGGCCAGCCATACGGCGACGTTACCAAGCGCACCGGGCTGAATGCGCCTCAGCCATTCGGGTGATCTTCGCTCCAGGGGGTTTCATTGGCGTCGCGGTGGGTAACAATAGATGCACAAGGCGTCACGTCCCCCACGTGTGCGCCGAAGGGTTTTTCCCTTCTTGGCCAGCACTTCCCCCCAAGTCACTGGCCAGTCGAAATAGCCCGGCGTGCGGGACGCGCCGGGCTTTTCGCTTGTCTGGCGCCCGCCCAGGCCTACCGCGTCAACTCGGCTGCGAGTAGCTCAGCGATCTGCGCGGTATTCAGGGCAGCACCCTTGCGAAGGTTGTCGCCGCACACGAAGAGGTCCAGCGCATTTGGGTCATCAATGGACTTACGGATCCTGCCGACATACGTCGGATCGGTACCGACCACGTCGATCGGAGTTGGGAACTCCAGGTTGGCCGGATTGTCCAGCAGCACCACGGATTCGGCGTGGTGAAGCGCGTCCTGGGCGTCGGCCTGATCCACTTCTTGATCGAACACGGCATGAACCGCCAACGAGTGAGTTGTGATCACTGGCACCCGAACACAGGTTGCCGCGACCTTCAAGTCCGGCAACCCAAGGATCTTTCGCGACTCGTTACGGACCTTCAGTTCCTCGGAGGTGTGGCCTCCCTTCTTGAGCGACCCCGCCCAGGGCACGACATTGAGCGCAAGCGGTGCGGGGAATGCTCCGCCAGACTCGACCACGCGGCGCACATCGCCCGGCCGCTCTCCGACTGAACCGTCGGCGGCGACCGCGGCAATCTCCTCCCGCAACTGATCGATGCCCGCCTGGCCGGCGCCCGATGCGGCCTGGTACGAGGCGACAACGATCTCCTTCAGGCCGTACCGACGATGCAGGGCACCCAACACGACGATCATCGACAGAGTCGTGCAGTTGGGGTTGCTGATGATTCCGCGCGGGCGATCTGCCGCAGCCTTGGGGTTCACCTCGGGCACCACCAACGGGACGTCTGGATCCATCCGGAAGGCACCGGAGTTGTCCACCGCCACGGCGCCACGCTGCGCCGCTATCGGCGCCCATTCCGCCGAGATCTCGTCCGGAACATCAAACATGGCAACATCAACGCCGTCGAAAACCTCAGGTGCGAGCGCAAGAACCTCGACCTCTTCACCGCGAACGGTCAGTTTCCGACCAGCCGACCGAGCCGATGCGATCAGGCGGATTTCGCCCCACACGTCATTGCGCGTTGACAACAATTCCAACATGACGGTTCCGACCGCGCCGGTGGCTCCGACAACAGCAAGCGTTGGCCTGCCCTTCCGATTCTCCGCGCTCATCGACCCGTCCCTGCGTAAACGACTGCTTCACCATCAGCGTCGAGGCCGAACGCGGTGTGGAGTGCTTGTACGGCGCGAGTGACGTCCTCGGCTCTAGTCACGACGGAGATCCGGATCTCGGAGGTCGAGATCATTTCGACGTTGATTCCAGCATCGGCGAGTGCCCTGAAGGTGGTCGCTGAAACGCCTGGGTACGACCGCATCGCGGCACCCACCAGCGACACCTTGCCGACCTGATCGTCGTAGTGGACCGTTTCGTAGCCGATCGCGTCCTTGCTTTCGCGCAGGACCCTCATCGCGTTATCACCGTCGGACATCGGAAGGGTGAAAGTGATGTCGGTGATCCCGGCAGCCGAAACGTTCTGCACGATCATGTCAAGGTTGACGTCGGCATCGGCTAGGACCTCGAAGACGGCGGCAGCTCGGCCGGGCTCATCGCGTACCCCCGCGATCGTGATCTTGGCTTCGCCCAGATCATGGGTAACCCCGGAGATAATTGGCGCTTCCACAGCAGCTCCTTCAACCTCTTCTGATGATGTGACGAGTGTCCCGAGCGAATCGCTGAATGACGATCGAACCCGCAGCGGCATCCCCGAACGGCGCGCGAATTCAACACATCGCAGGTGCAGGACCTTCGCCCCGTTCGCCGCCAGTTCGAGCATCTCCTCGTACGTAATAACCGGAACTTGACGAGCCTTGGGCGCGATCCTTGGGTCAGCGCTGAAGATGCCATCGACATCGGTGTAGATCTCGCACCGGTCTGCGTTCAACGCAGCCGCCAAGGCAACGGCAGTCGTGTCGGAACCACCGCGGCCCAGGGTGGTGACGTCCTTGGTGTCGTGAGAGACACCCTGGAAACCCGCGACGATCGGGATCGCGCCAGCAGCGATGGCGTCCGAGATTCGGCCAGGCGTGACGTCGATGATCTTTGCTGAACCGTGGGAAGCAGTAGTGATCAATCCTGCTTGCGAACCCGTGTAGGACCGCGCCTCATAGCCAAGATCAGCGATTGCCATCGCGAGCACAGCCATGGAGATTCGTTCACCCGCGGTCAACAGCATGTCCATCTCGCGAGCGGGAGGATTCGGCGAGACTTGCTCAGCGAGTTCGATGAGTTCGTCGGTCGTGTCTCCCATGGCCGACACGACAGCCACAACGTCTTCGCCGTCTTTCACGGTGTCGACAATTCGCTGCGCCACCCGGCGCACGCTTTCCGCATCGGCAACGGAGGAACCGCCGTACTTGTGGACAACCAGGCCCATTCACTCACTCCACGTAGTGACGACGACTTGTTGCGGGTATACCCAGCACCGGATGCTCCGACACCGTGATCAGTAAGACTCGAGTCTAACCCGGATGTCTTGCCGAGGCCTAGATGTAATTCCGACTGCCCTAGCTGTCCACTCGTCGGCGGCCAGCGAAGGCACGGCCGAGCGTGACCTCGTCGGCATACTCCAAGTCCCCACCCACGGGCAGACCGCTTGCGAGGCGGGACACGGCGATATCCATCGAATTCAGCAGCCGCGCAAGGTATGTGGCCGTCGCCTCTCCTTCAAGGTTCGGGTCGGTCGCGATCACGACCTCCGCCACGCGCCCGTCGGCTAGCCGGGTCATGAGTTCGCGGATCCGCAGGTCGTCGGGTCCGACACCATCGATGGGGCTGATCGCGCCGCCGAGTACGTGGTATAGGCCGCGGTATTCGCGAGTCTTCTCCACGGCAACGACATCCTTCGGCTCTTCCACTACGCAGATCATCGAACGGTCTCGGCGCTCGTCCACGCAGATCTTGCAGCGGTCCTCTTCGCTGACGTTGCCGCACTCGACGCAGAAACGAACCCTTTCCTTGACCGTGATCATCGAATCAGCGAGTCGGCGAACGTCTTCTGATTCAGCCTGCAAAATATGGAAGGCAATCCGCTGAGCGCTCTTTGGCCCAACACCGGGCAGTCGGCCAAGTTCCGTCACCAGGTCCGCGATCGCGCCATCAAACATCGCGGCTAGCTCTCGTCATATTCAGTGATCTTCACGCCGCCAAGTTCGCGCGCCAGCAGGTCGATTCCGGCTACCTCGTCAACGTCGACGCTTTCGGCAACATCCTCAAGGTGGCTGTCGGCGACGCTGACCTCCGCAGGACGACCGTTCTTGTTGGCGTGCGCGCCTGCGGATTCCGCGGCCGAACCCGGCGGTGGCGAAGCAACTCCATCACCGATGACGAGTTGAACCCGCAACGCAACACCGATCACCGCTGTGGTGGCGGCAGCCACGGTGTCGTCATGACCCGAACTCTGCGAGAACCGTTTCACTGTCCCAACGTTCTCGTGAGAGGCGACGAGCACGTCCCCTTCCACAGTGAGGGGGTGCGCGGCCACGAGCATCATCCAGATGACCCTCGACTTGCTCTTGATCTCATCCAGCACCGACGGCCAAAGTGCGCGAACCTGTTCGATTGTCACAGCGTCGTCGGGAGTTGCCGCGATGCTGACGGGAGTGGTGTCCTCACGCGAGGAAGTCCCGGCACTCGTGGGCTCGGCGGCCGTCCCGCTCTTGGCCGGTGTGGGCTCCGCCTCGGTCGCTGGCTGATTGGCGGGCGCCGCCTCTGCGGGCGGGTTCTTCGGTCCAGTTTCCGTTGACGGTGCCACCTCAGAGAGTCGAGGCGGCGGCGGCGAATCGCTGGTAGCGGGCTTGCGTTCCTTGGCGGCGGACTTCTTGGACGATGGCTGCTGAGCCTTTCTGACTGGCTCGACCTGTGAGTCCTCTGCAGTCTCAGCTTCTGCCACTTCGCCAGCGGCCGCGCTCGTGGGGGGCGCCACCAACGGGGCCGGCGAACGCTCAAGCTTCTCGATGCGAGCGACCAACGACTCAGGGCCGGTGTCCGCCTGTGGCAGAACCAGCCGGGCAGCCAGGAGTTCCAGTTGCAGTCGCGGTGCAGTCGCGCCCTTGAGTTCCGACAATCCCTTGCTGACCATCTCCGCGTTGCGCGTCAGCGCTCCGGGCCCAAATCTGGTCGCTTGTTCGCTGAGCTCGGCAACTCGTTCGGCTGGACCGTCAATGAGGCCCGCTTCGGCGGCGTCTGGAACACCAGCCACGATGAGCAAGTCACGCAGGCGCTCGAGCAAGTCCGTGACAAATCGACGCGGATCGTGGCCGGTTTCAACGACAGAGTCGATGAGCCGAAACATCGCTGCGCCGTCGTAGTCCGCCATCGCGACTACGACTTCGTCAATCAACGTCGCATCGGTCACGCCCAACTGATCGGCGGCATCGTCGTAGGTCAACCCCTCTGGGCCGGAGCCCGCCAGCAACTGGCCAAGAATCGAAAGCGCGTCGCGAACCGATCCGCCAGCTGCGCGACTGATGAGTGCCAAGGCGCCCGGATCAGCGGTGAAGTTTTCCTGTTCGCAGATGTAGGCAAGATGGGTCTGAAGAGTTCGAGCCGGAACCAGTCGGAATCCGTAGTGGTGCGTCCGGGAACGAATCGTTCCGATGATCTTGTCTGGCTCAGTGGTCGCAAAGACGAAACGCAGGTGCGGCGGCGGCTCTTCAACGAGTTTGAGCAGCGCATTCGCGGCACCCGGACCGAGCTGGTGGGCTTCGTCAATGATGTAGATCTTGTACCGACTGGCAGCGGGGGCGTAGACGGCCTTTTCGCGAAGATCACGGGCATCATCAACGAGGCCGTGGGTTGCCGCATCGAGTTCGATGACATCGATGGAGCCGGGGCCATTGGGAGCCAAGTCGACGCAACTGTTGCACTTTCCGCAAGGGGTCGACGTCGGACCGTTTTCGCAGTTCAGCGAACGAGCCAGGATGCGGGCGCTGGAAGTCTTGCCGCAACCACGAGGGCCAGAGAATAGGTAGGCATGGTGGACGCGGTCGTTGTCGAGGGCACGAGCCAGCGGCTCCACTACGTGGTCTTGGCCGATCACCTCAGCCAGGGTTGCCGGGCGGTACTTGCGATACAAAGCGAGGCTCACGGCGCCACCTTACGTTGTGCGGCGTCGGCACGAATCGAACTTCCCGAGAACGCTTCCATCCCACCCAACAACGAACTGCGGCCCCACCCCTCAACCGGGTGAAGCCGCATTCCGTTGGCGGAGGATAGGGGAGCCGTCGCAACGCTCCTCCACACCCCACCGCCACTCGCTAAAGCTCGTGGCTGGGTTCGAATGCTCCACCCGACAACGAACTGCGGCCCCACCCCTCAACCGGGTGAAGCCGCATTCCGTTGGCGGAGGATAGGGGATTCGAACCCCTGAGGGCGTTAACCCAACCCGCTTTCCAAGCGAGCGCCATAGGCCACTAGGCGAATCCTCCGCCGAGGAGATTACCGGGCTGGCCGGAGCCAACCTTCACCGCGTACAGTGTTGGCCGACCCCTCGTGTGGCGTCACCTCGTCAACCCCCCAGGGCCGGAAGGCAGCAAGGGTCCGCGAGCTCTGGCGGGTACGCGGGGGGTCCCTTTCATTTTCAGATTCATTCGTTTGAGTAATCAGAATCTCCATGACGGGCTTCCCCGATGCATCTGGCCATATGCTCAGCCCGTGATTTTCAAGGCAGTCGGCGACAAGCGCCCATACGCGGAACACGGCCTCGGGGTGACCGAGTGGTCGAAGCTTCCCCCGAGCCAGGTTCGACTGGCCGAACTCATCACCACGAAGCGGACTCTGGATCTCGATGCACTGCTCGCTGAGGATTCGACGTTCTTCGGCGACCTGTTCGCTCACGTCGTGAAGTTCAACGGCGACCTGTACCTGGAAGACGGCCTGCATCGCGCGGTGCGGGCGGCGCTGCAGCAGCGACCGATGTTGCATGCGCGCATTTTGGATTTGGATACCACCGACCCAGCCGAACTGCACAACCGTCCAGCAGCGGACTGACACCAACCGCACGACAATCGACGCTGAGCAGGCTTGAATCAGTGCCGCTTCATTTCAGGTCCCGCGAACGGCAAGCGGAGAACCGCTCGCCTTCGGCCGAACAGGCAATGCCGCCGCTGTTAGCTGCGATCGATCACGCATGGCAGACCATGCGCAGCACTCAGTATTCGCACCGAACCCATGTCGACTGCCAGGCAGGTGACTACCGGTTCGACTGCGTGCTGATGGTCGGCTACTTCCTCAAGCGTGCCACCCCCCAGGCCAATGCGGAAATGCGCACACGACTGAAGATTCGTCCGGGGTACGTGCCGTCGCCAAGAAGCTTGACCCGGTATTTCGAATCGCTGCCGCCAGGTGGTGATTCGAATTGGCACCGAGTCGTCGACATCAATGACGTGCGCCCAGGCGATGTGGTGGTGATTCCACCCGCAGTTGAAGGTCGGCCCGGCCATGCCGTGGTCATTGCTTCGCAGCCAACTCCGCTGCCCAATCACGGATACGCGGTGTTGATCTACGACTCGACCGCCGCCCCGCACGGCCGCAGCGATACTCGTCGGACTGATCCCCGTAACCAACCGCTCCCCAGCGGCAAACCTTCTGGCCTCGGTCGGGGGTACATGGAAATCACGGTGACCGACGATCAATTGGTCGATCGAATTCGCTGGTCGGTCGCCGGGCGCTTCACTGGCCTTCCGATCCGGATCGCACGACCGCTCGACTAATTCGGCACGACAGTGATTGCGGCTCCGCGTGGTCCCAGATGCTCAGCTGCGGACCGAGGCGGGTACCTTTTCTCGCGGTGGCGTGTCCGAGCGGCCGAAGGTGCAACACTCGAAATGTTGTGTGGGGTCAAACCCACCGTGGGTTCAAATCCCACCGCCACCGCCAAAGGGTGTTTACACAACTGGCCCTGTTGGAGTTACAAAACTCCCCGCAGTTCCGGGATTTCCCGGTTCGCGGGGAGTTTTGCTTCGTCGTGACCCTATTCGGGAGATAGAAACCCGAATTCGGCGCATCTGCTTGACCTGTTGAGCGCCTGATCTGTCGTCCGGCGTCACCCCGAACACTACGAGTGGCCCGTTCCCTGACGGGTTCGGGCTTGGAGTAGTGCTGTGTCTGTTGTGTTAAGCGGCGACTGGCGTTGGCGGGCTGTTGTTGAGGACGGCACCGTTCTCGTCGACTTCTTCCCATGGCTGATAGTCCGGGTCGGGAACGCTCATCGGGTCGGTGATGTCACCTGTGCGTTTCGCCCACCCACGTAGCAGCCGGATGTTCGAGGCGGCGACGGCGACCGCAAGTAGGAGACTTGTCTTGACGAGACCGACGACGCAGCACCAGCCGCGGGTGATGTTCTCGGTGTTGGGGTTCTTCATGTTTCCGTAAGAACCTTCAACATATGTGCGGCGGTTGAAGGACGAGATCCATTCGTCACTGCCCCAGTACATGCGCTGACGAATCTTCGGTGTGACGTTGCCGGGAATGGTGACCGTTCGTTGAGTGCAGCATTTCGGTTTGTCCGCTCCGGTCGGCGGGTCCTCAACGACGGGGGTGGGCGCCTCAAACATTTGGGACAACGGACAGTTCGCGCAGATTCGTTTGCCCGCTTGGGCCGGGCATTCCCATCGCTCTTTGCCGTTAGCGTCGGGGCCTGCTACCCGACGGAATGACCACGTTTGACGTTCCGCGATCTTCGCGCGGAACTCGACCAAGGCTTGCGTGTCGGCTGCATGCTGGCGGACCTGTTCCGATGTTGCGTTCTTCCGCAGTTCGCCGACGGAGAAGCGGGCTGGGCGCACAATGTCCACCAGGTGGTCGGGCATTGATGGGCAGTGCGGTGCCCCGTCAACCATCCGAATGCCTTCAGCCCACAACGCATGCC
>WBZO01000412.1_pt1 | contig 93278 bp, 78 predicted proteins | sample 5204261 | NCBI WGS metagenome assembly WBZO01 (sample SAMN12412400, study PRJNA552823) | activated sludge metagenome | isolation source: activated sludge from anammox sidestream of wastewater treatment plant... | place: USA: North Carolina | collected 2017-09 | reverse complement strand
GCGGCATGGAGTACCGCACGCCCTCGAACACGACTTCCGCAGTGGGACCGACGACGACCGGGATGCGTAGCGGCAGACTTTCCGGAAAGATCTTCACCGGGCGGAGCCACTCCCTCCTCGCCACCTGTCCTCTCGCCGGTCTCAACCCGATGGAGTACCTCGCCGACATCCTCCCTCGTCTGGCTCGGGGAGAGGTTGCCCGGCAGGCGCTGAGCGCGCTGGTGCCAGCCGCGTGAAGAGCCGCGCACGCGGCCAGCGCGCGAGCGGTCACGCCCACTGCGCCGGCCTGATCGCGGTCCCCGCCGGCACGGTGACGCCGCCCATGCAAGGGCGGTGAGCACGCGCTACGCGCCTGCACTCGTCCCTCGGCTACCAGACCCCCGCCGAGAAGGAGCTGGAGGCGCTCGAGGCCGAGAACGCTGCGTCACCAAGGTGTCCAAGAAATCGGGGGAGCCCCAAGGGAGGAGAGGTGAGCCTCCTCTACCTCGAGAGCGAGAGCGAGAGCGAGAGCGGTGCTAGCGGTGCTCGGGGCGCTACTTGCCGCCGATGGTGATCTGATCACGGTTGTTGACCTCCACGGTCCACACCTCCGGGATCTTCCGCTCGACGGCGAGGGCGTCCTCTTCGTCGAGGACGTCATGCTCCCCGACGCTGAACGGGTCGGCCGTCCGCCACGCGGGGACCTGGGCGTCGAGCTGGGCCACGCTGAGGCGCACCCGGTAGAGCTCGAGCTTGTCCGTGGCCGTGATCCAGTGCGACAGCACGACCTCCTCGAGCCCGCGCTTCTCCCCGGCGCGCATGAACCGCCACAGGTACTTCGCGTCGATCAACATCGTGATGCGCAGGAAATTCTCGGCGGTGAGCGTGGTGCCGGAGAAAGAGTCCGTCACCTTGGCTTGCACCAGGTACTTGCCGTCCTCCCGCTGGCTCGCCGAAAATTCTTTGTCCTTGTCCAGCATGAAGAGCCACGACGCGCTGCCCATCTTCTGCAGGGCCTCCGCGGCGCTCAAGGCCGAGTCCTTCTCGATGGTGGCGTAGGCCTTCTTCGTCTCGTGGCCGCACCCGAGGGCGGCGCCTGCGCTCGCCAGGAGGAGCAGTGCTCCCAAGATCTTGTTCACGGACATACTCCCTCTCTAGGCTGAACCGCTGACCCTGAACCAGCCAACCCCGCCAGTCAGCGAGCACGATGGGGCCGCGAGCCCAATCTAGCAGTTCGGTGGAGGCTCGGTCCATCACGGTGACGGGAGGCCCAGCGCGGGTGGCTCAGTCCCAGGTCAGCTCGTAGACGCAGCTCACGTGACCGCGCCCGCGGCACCGTGGGTGCGCCATGACCGCGTTCCTGCCACCCACCAGCTCGATGACGCGCGGCAAGTAGCCGGTCAGCTCGAGGCACAGCGCCTCATCGACGACGCCCCAGTCTTCGAGCGTCCCCGACACGGATTTCGGCGACTGCCGCGTGACGTGCCACACGCCGGTGTCGTGGAAGCGTCGCCAGTAGTCCATCATCTTCTCGATGGCGTAGGCCGGGTTGGCCAGCCGGAAGAACACCCGGTAGATGAGCTTCATGTCCTGCTCGGCCTCGAAGCGACCGAGCGCCGGCAGCAGCGCGAGATCACCCTGGCCGAGGCCGAGATCGATGGCGCGGATCATCCGCGCGTAGAGCGCCAGCTCGTACCAGCCGATACCGACCACGCTCCGCAAAACCTCGGCATCCGATGGAGCGAGCCGCGCGAGCACGCGCTCCCAGGCGTCCGCGCCATGGAGCTGCTCGCAGAAGGCCCGGGCGTTGACGAAGTTCATGCCCTTGGTCGTCGCCATGGGAGCCGAGCCTAACCGACCTGGTGGCCGAGGCGATCCGTTCGCGCCCCTCCACGGCGTGGCTCAGCGGGCGCTGCCGAGCCAGCGCGGCAGCAGCAGCGCCTGGCCGAGCCAGAAGGCCGAGCGAACGCTCATCGCCAGCAGCGTGCGCAGCTCATGCGCGCCGCCGCGCAGCACATGGACGCCCAGCAAGGCGAAGACCACGAGCGTGCTGGCGGCGAGGGCTCGCGCCAGCCAGAGACTCCAGGATCGCCCCGAGAGGATGGCCACGCCGGCGAGAGCGTAGACGAACCCGCCGCCGAAGTTGAACACGAGCACGAAGGGCACCACGTGGCCCGCCGCCAGCCGCGACGCCTCATCCCCGAACAACACGCGCCCGCCGCTCAGCACGCTGAGGACGCCGAAGATGAGCGCCAGGACCCCGAGGAGCCAGCGCCAGCGGGCGGCGCGGTGGGAAGCCGTGGCTGCGCTCATCGTCCGGGGAGGCTAGCAGAGGCTCGCGTCCTCGGGGTGGCTGGCTCGCGTGCCCTTCGAGCGCACCAACGCCGAGCGCCCCGAGGTGACCCGGGGCGCTCGAGGGAGGCGTTGGCTCCTGAGCTCGCTCAGGGGCTGCCGCCAGAGCCGCCTGCGCCGGCGTTGCCGCCGCCCGCCGCGCCGGCGTTGCCGCCGCCCGCCGCGCCAGCGTTGCCGCCGCCCGCCGCGCCAGCGTTGCCGCCGCCCGCTGCGCCGCCGCCGCCGCCGGCGCCACCGCTGCCGCCGCCGCAAGAGACGGGCGCGCCGCCGTCAGCGAACATGGCGCCGTCCATGCAGCCGAAGTTCAGCGTGGGCGAGAGGGACGTGAGGTCGACGACGTTGCCGCACTGACCGCTCGGGCGGCAGCAGCCGGGGAGCGCGAAGTTGCCGGCCGGCGTGGTGAGCGTCTGCGCGGGGCAGTCCACGTCCGCGTCACCCGGCTGGTTGCGCGCGGCGCAGCCGGCGGGGATGGCGGGGATGAGCCCGTTGACGGGCGTCAGATCGATGCCGCAGCTATCGGGCGCTTCCGTGGGGCAGCAGGGCGCGAGGTCCAGCGCGCCTGCGATGTTGCCGCCCTCGCAGGTGCTGGTCCCACACGTCACGGTCTGTCCGCCGCCACCCGTGCCCGCGGTGCCCGCGCTGCCCGCGCTGCCACCCGAGCCCGCCGTGCCACCGGCGCCGCTGTCACCCCCGGAGCCTGCGCTGCCCGCGCTGCCCGCGCTGCCCGCGCTGCCCGCGCTGCCCGCGCTGCCACCGTTCGCCTTCTTGCCGTCGTCGTCGTCACTGCAGCCTTGCAGCGTGCCGAACGCAAAGGCCGCGATACCCACGCCGAGGACCAATTTCAGAGCTTTGTTCATAGTACCACCTCAGGAAAGCGCGCCGTATTGGAGAAGCCGGCGAACCCGAGGGCAAGCCGCATCGAAGGAGGAGCCGCTGCTGGCGCCAGCACCGCGGCCCCCCAAGTGAGCCTCAATCTCCCTCAGATGTCCAGATTCCGGACGCTCAGAGCGTTCTGCTCGATGAACTGCCGGCGGGGCTCCACCTGGTCTCCCATGAGGACACTGAACAAACTATCGGTGTCCACGGAGTCACTGAGCTTGACCTGCAGGAGCGTGCGCGCGTCCGGGTTCATCGTGGTCTCCCACAGCTCCGAGGCGTTCATCTCACCGAGGCCCTTGTAGCGCGTCTGCTGCACCCCCTTGCGCCCGCGCTCCTCCAGGTAGCCCTGGAGCGCCTCGGAGTCCGCCAGCTCCACCGGCTCGCTCTGCTCGGTCCAGGCGCGGTACGGGGCCGGCCCGAGCGAGCGGATGTCGTCCTCCACGCTCATCAGCTCCTCGAAGTCCGGCCCGGCGAGCAAGCCGACGTCGATGATGGCCTGCTTGCTGGAGGCCCCGGGCCGGAAGTGCACGAGCAGGCGCGCCTCCCCAGAGGCCTGGGTCTCCACCTCCGCCCGCAGCGGCGTCAGCTCCGGGTGGCGCTGCGTGAGCTCCGCCTCGAGCCGCCGGGCCAGCTCCTCCACCTTGGCCGCGTCGCGGAGCTGCTCGGGCTGGAGACCGCCGAGCCTCAGGAGCACGGCGAGCGCGCGCGCGTCACAGTGACGGTCCAGCTTGGTGAGCAGGGCGCGCTGGGCCTTCAGGCGCCGCGCCAGCTCATACAGCGGCCGGCCCGACACCGCTGGGCCTCGCGCCGCCTGGACCGTGAGCCCCTCCACCGAGTTCTCGAGGAGGTACTTGTCGAGCGCGGCGTGATCTTTGAGGTACTGCTCCTTCTTGCCCTTGCGCACGCGAAAGAGCGGCGGCTGCGCGATGTACATGTACCCGTCTTCGATGATGCCCTTCATCTGCCGGTAGAAGAAGGTGAGCAGCAGCGTGCGGATGTGGCTGCCGTCCACGTCCGCGTCCGTCATCAAGATGATCTTGTGGTAGCGCAGCTTGGAGAGATCGAACTGGCCATCTTCACCGATGCTGCAGCCGAGCGCGCTGATGAGCGTGGCCACCTCTTGGGAGGAGAGCATGCGGTCGAGCCGAGCGCGCTCCACGTTCAAGATCTTCCCTTTGAGCGGCAAGATGGCTTGGAAATGCCGGTCCCGCCCCTGCTTGGCGCTGCCACCGGCGCTCTCCCCCTCCACGATGTAAAGCTCGCTCTCTTCCGGGTTCTTGCTCTGGCAGTCCGCGAGCTTGCCGCTCAAGGTGGTGAGATCCATCACGCCCTTGCGCACCACCTCCCGCGCCTTGCGTGCCGCCTCCCGCGCCTTGGCCGCCGTGACGGCCTTGTCCACGATCTTCTGGGCGGACTGGGGGTGCTCTTCCAGGTACCGACCGAGGTGCTCGGTGACGGCGTTCTCCACGAGCCCCTTGACCTCGCTCGAGACGAGCTTGCTCTTGGTCTGCGAGTCGAAGCTCGGGTCCGGGTGCTTGACGTGGATGACGCAGACGAGCCCCTCGCGCGTGTCTTCGCCCGCGAGCCCCGCCTTGACGTCCTTGAACAGGCCCGCCTGCGAGCCGTACTGGTTGAGCGTGCGGGTGAGCGCCGAGCGCAGCCCCGTGAGGTGCGTGCCGCCCTCTTTGTTGAAGACGTTGTTCGTGTAGCAGAAGACCTGCTCGGTGTAGCTGCTGGTCCACTGCAGGGCCACGTCCACCAGGACGGAGGCCTGCTTGCCGTCCGCGGCGGGCATCTCCGCGAGGAAGGCGATGACGTCCTCGTGGACGGGCTCCTTGGTCTGCGCCAAGAGGTGCACGAATTCCTGGATGCCGCCCTTGAAGACGAAGCTCTCTTTGCGGCCGCCACCGCGCTCGTCCACCAGGTTCATGGTGAGCCCGGAATTGAGGAAGGCCAGCTCTCGGACCCGCTGCATCAAGATCTCGAAGCTGAACTCCAGGCTGGTGAAGATCTCCGCGTCCGGCTTGAAGGTCACCTTGGTGCCGCGCTCGCTGGACGCCTCCCCGGCGGTGATGGGCCCCTGGGGGATCCCCCTGCGGTACTCCTGGCGCCACACCCTGCCGTCGCGCTTGATCTCGAGCTGGAGCAGCTCACTCACGGCGTTGACCGCGCTGACACCCACGCCGTGCAGCCCCGCGCTCACCTTGTAGCTCGAGTGATCGAATTTTCCTCCAGCGTGCAGCACGGTCATCACCAGCTCCGCGGCGCTGACGCCCTTCTCGTGCATGTCCACCGGGATGCCGCGCCCGTTGTCGCTGACGCTGACGCTGCCGTCGCGGTGCACCACGATGTCCACGCGATCGCAGTAGCCGCCGAGGTGCTCGTCCACGGAGTTGTCGACGACCTCCCACACCAAGTGATGGAGCGCGGAGCCGTCGTGCACGTCCCCGATGTACATGCCGGGTCGCTTGCGCACGGCCTCCAGCCCCTCGAGCACCTGGATGTTTCCGGAATTGTAGTCGGAGCCAGGCGCCGCGGGCGCCTCGGGCAGGGTTACTTCGCTCAAGCGGGTCCTCGATGGTTCTGCGGGAAAAATCGCCGAAAGGCTACTCTTGACCGCCCCGAGCAGCAACCCGGCAGCCCCGCTTTCAGCCTCCGTGGAGCGCGCCCGCCAAGAGCCGATAGTCCGCCCGCTCACCCTTCGAGAGCCCCGGCGTGACCAGCAGCTCCGGGCGGGTGGTCGTCACGAAGACCTGACTGTCCGTCTCACGGAGGAGCGCGTAGACGGCGCCCGTCCGCTCCGGGTCGAGCTCGCTCGAGACGTCGTCCAAGAGCAACACGGGGTGCAGCCCAGAGGCTTGACGGACGCAGCCGAGCTCCGCCCACTTCAAGGCCAGCGTGAGCAGGCGCTGCTGTCCTTGCGAGGCGTGACGTCGCGCGGAGCGACCGTCCAGGTCGACGTGGAGCTCGTCCTTGTGCGGCCCGAAGCTGGCGGAGCCGCGCGCCAGGTCTTTGGCTCGCCGCTGGTAGAGCTCGCGCTCGAAGCTCTCGATGTCCTCCGTGCCGCCCGGCTCGAAGCGGACGTCGAGCGAGAGCGAGGCCGTCGCGAGCCGTGAGAAGGCGCCCTGGAGCTCGCCCGCCAGCCGCGCGGCGGCCTCCCGCCGAGCCCGCTCCAGCTCCACGCCGTAGCGCGCGACGAGCCGCTCGTAGTCGACGAGCTCCGCGGCGCTGGTGCCGCGCTCACCGAGCAGCCGTTGACGCTCACGGGTAGCACGGAGGTAGCTGGCTCTGACGACGGCGCTGGCGGGGTGCTGGTGGAGCGCGATGCGGTCGAGCAGCGTGCGCCGGAGCTGCGCCGGACCGCTGGCGAGGCCGAGATCTCCCGGGTGGAAGGCCACGACCGGCGTGCGGGTCGCGTAGCTCGCCGCCCTGGGAGCTCGCTTGGCGTCAATGAGGAAGCTACGCCCACGCTCGCCAATCGCCGCGCGCTGCTCTCGCAGCAGGCCCGCCTCCTCCAGCGTGACCTGCACGGTCGCGAGGCGCTCGGCCTGCTGGATCACCTCCGCCAGCCGCTCGGTGCGGAAGCTGCGGCTGGTCGCCACCACGTACAGGGCCTCGATGAGGCTCGTCTTGCCCTGCCCGTTGTCGCCGCTGATGACGTTCAAGCGAGGCGACGGCCGGAGCTGCAGGCCGGCGAGGTTGCGAAACGCGCTGACCCGCACCTCTTGGACGAGCAGGCGGGTGGCCTGGGGCTCGGCTCCCACCGCCGGCGTCACCTTCGACGACCTCGTGGCACGGCGTCAGATGCGCATCGGCATGATGACGGCCAGGTAGCTCGTGCCCTGGTCCTCGGTGCCGGGGCGCAGCACGGCGGGATCCAGCTCCCCGCTGACGCCGAGCAGCACCTCTTCGTCCGTGATGCTGCCAAGCACGTCCCGGACGTAGTGGGCGTTGAAGCCGATCATCAGCTCCGGGCCATCGTAGTCGACGTCCAGCTCGTCGAAGCCCTCGCCGCTGTCCGGGTTCTCGCTCTCGATCCGCAGCTTGCCCGGCGCCACCGAGAGCTTGATCCCGCCCGTCCGCTCGCTAGCGGCGACGGAGACGGCCTTGACCGCGTCCTGGAGCTGAAGCCGGGGCGCGCGCACCGAGCGCTCGCTGCGCTCCGGGATGACCTGCTGGTAGGGGGGAAAGACGGCGTCCACCAGCTTCACACTGAAGGTGAAGCCAGCGAGCTGAAAGAAGGCGTTGGGGCCGCTCTGCGAGACCCTGAGGCGCGCCTCGGCCGCCTCCCCTCGCGCCTCGTCACACAGCCGCTTGAGCTCGAGCACGCCCTTGAGGGGGATGAGCATGCTGGCGGTGCCGGCGGGCTCCGCCAGGAGCTGCTCCATCTTGCTCAGCCGATGGCCGTCCGTCGTCACCATGCGCAGCCGGTCCCCTTCCCACTCCAACAGTGCGCTGTTGAGCTGCGCCCGGGTGTCGTCCGTGGAGATGGAGAAGCTCGTGGCGTTGATGAGCTGCGAGACGCTGTCGACGTGCAGCTCCAGCACGGGAGCGCTCGCCTCCATCTGCGGCAGAGAGGGGAACTGATCCCCGGGGATCCCCTGAAGGGTGTAGCGCCGTGAGGCGCCGACCGCCCGCAGCGTGGTCTTGCCGTCGCTCGAGTGGAGGGAGACCTGACCTTCGGGCATGTTGCGTACGCGCTCGAGCAGATCTTTCGCGCCGAGCCCGATGCTCCCACCCTGCTCCACCTGGGCGCCGATCTGGCCGCTGACGGCGAGGTAGAGATCCGTGGCCGCGAGCCGGAGGCGGTCTTTGCCCTCCGTCTCGAGCAGGACGTTCCCCAGCACCGGCATGGTGCTCTTCTTGTCGGCGACGTTCTGACAGCGCGTCAGGACACGGAGGAGATCTTTCTTGCTGACGACGACGTGCATGGGCTTCTCTGGTCTAGCTGGGCCCGCCGAGGGAAGCCATGGCAACCGCGCGATGCTGGGAAATCACGGCCAAAGCACTGACTTTACATCGACACTGCAAGATCCTGGCGCCCCGCGGCATCCCCTCAGAGCTTCTCTTCTAAGAGAGAGAATTTAAATTGATCCAGTGGTCTCTGTAGGGGCTGTGGAGACTGGGGAAAACGAAGTATCTTCTTGATTTTATTATAGTTTCTAGTTTTCTTGGTGTGGACGGCCAGGGGGAAGAGGCTGGGATGGATTGAGGACAAGCGCCCGAGGCGCCGAGGACGCACGGGCAAGCCCCAGGCCCAGAGAGAGCTTGTCCAGAGCTTGTCCACAGCCTGTGGATGGAGGCTCATCCCTGCTTTTCCGGGGGGATGGCCGCTTCGATCCGGGTGAGCGCCTCGAGCAGGCCGCGTCGGGCTTCGGCGTAGGTCTTCGGTCCGACGCCGCCCGCGGCGTGGGCTCGCTCGAGGGCGACGAGCTCGTCGAGGAGCAGCTCCCGGGCCGCCAGGTGGTCTTGCTCCTCCGCGCTGCGCCGCGCGTCGCGCCCCCGGGGGCGCCGGAGCGCGGCCACCACGCCCCCGGCGAGCAGGGAGAGGGCGAGCAGCACGCTGGGCCAGCGACCCTGACCGCGCTGGGGGATGCCGTGGAGCCGAACGTGGATCTCGGCGAGCTCCGGATCCCCTTGGCGGAGCTGCTTGGTGGAGACGAGCAGCCGCTGGCCGCGCTGATTCTGCATGGGCTCGGCGGGATCGAAGCTCAGCGGCTGGCGTGCGCCGCCACGCGGCTGACCAGAGCCTTGGACCTCGAGCTGCATGCCGCGGCTGGCTTCGGCCATCACGCGCAGCTCCGCCACGTGAGGAGGGAGCTGGAAATCGAAGCTGGCGCTCGGCTCGTGGCGGCTGGGGATTTGAAACCGGAAGCTGGCGTCGCGCTGGCCTGGGGTGAAGCTGCCCGTGAGCCGCGCCAGGCGCTCGCCGTCGAACTCGAAGCGGACGCCGCCGGTCCCCTCGGGGGCGTTGAAGGCGCGCGCACCCGCCGGCAGACGCACCCCGAGGTCCTGCGGTACCCAGGTGACGCTCCCCAGGTTGAAGACGCTGAGGAGCACCTCGAACTGGAAGGCGTCGTCCTTGGGCTCCAGGTAGACGACCGCTCGGGCGCCGACCAGCGCGCGCTCGATGTCGCGGGTGACCGGGAAGACGTGCAGGAGCACGCGCTGCCCGAGCTTGTCTTGGAGCTGGAAGGGCTCCGAGGAGTAGGTGGCGCCGTCCTGACGGGTGCGCACCTGGAAGCTGAACGCCGAGCCCGAGGGCAGGCCCGTGAACTGGACGGCGCCCGCGGCGTCGGTGGTGGCCTGACGTTGCTCGCTGCTCTCCCCTTCGGCCACGGTCATGCGCAGGATGGCGAGCGAGACCTCTCGCCCGGCCAAGGGGCGCCCTTGGGCGTCGGCGATGATGGCGGTGACGCTGCCGGCGGGCACCTCGGAGCTGGCGAAGCTCTCGTCGCTGGGGGGGCTGCTGCGATCTTCCGCAGAGGCGTCGCCGCCGCCGAGGCGTGGGTGACTGGGAGGCAGAGCGGTGGGCCCGCCGCTGACGTCGCCGGGCGCGACGCTGCTGACGGGTGAGGCGCTGCTGGCGGCCGGGGCGGCGTCCTGCGCGGCGCCGTGGGTGGTGGCGCCCCCGAGCGCGAGCCCCAGGAGCAGCGCGAGCACGCGAGCCCGCGGGGGCATCAGCCGAGCTCCAGGCGCGCGCCGCACTTCTTGCAGAAGAGGGCGTCGGCGTCGTTGGGGGTGGCGCAGCTCGCGCAGGGGCGTCCAGCGCCGCGCTCGTGCGGCGCCGTGGGGTCGGCGGAGGGCGCGGCCGTGGCGGCCTCAGGGCGCTCGGCGGAGGCGCGCAGGCGCGCCGCGAGGAGCTGCTCCGCGCGCGCTCGCGCGGGCTCCAGGCCCTCGTCCACGCTCTCGAGCAGGCGCTTGGCCTCGGCGCGGTAGCGCGCCTTCAGCTCGGCGTAGTCCTCCTCGCTCACCTTGCCCACGCCGCGCTCGTACTCCAGGTCCTTCAGCGCGCGCAGCACGGCGCGCTTCTGCTCTTCTTGCGCGGTGGGGGCGCCGAGCCCGAGCGCCTCGTCCAGGCTGAGCTCCGCCTCGCCGGTGAGGCTCTGCACGCTGCCCCACACGAGCGCGATGAGCAGCAGCAGGGCCCCGCCAGCGAGCACCAGCAGCGCGAAGCCGAAGCCCCGCGTGAGCCCAGCGAGCAGGGCGCCGAGGGTGAGCGCGACGGGCGCGAGGCGCCGCGCCAAGGAGCTGATGTCTTTCGGCATGGATCAGCGCTGGGTGCGGCGACGAGCGATCACGCCGACCGCCACCGCCAGCCCGGCGAGCGGCGCGAGCCCCGCGGCCAGCCAGCGTGAGGGCGGCGCCGAGGGAGCGCGGAGCGCGGCGGGCGCCGGGCGCGCCTCGGGCTTGACGAGGGCGTGGGCGTCGCTCGGCGCGGCCGCGAAGACGATGGTGAGCATCACCGACGCCGCCACGCCCGCGGCGACGCGTGCGTAGCTCCACGCCCGCGCCGTTCCGAGCTCCAGCTCCGGCCAGAGCGAGAGGGTGGCGCCGAGCATCAGGATGGCGACCCCGAGCCAGATGAACCCGACGAGCGGGTTGATGTGGATCTGGAAGGTTGCTTGGCGCGTCTCCGGGCTGATGGTGCCGACCACGACGTAGAGATCTTCCAACGGGTGATGCAGCATGGCCACCTCGGTGGAGGGCATCTCGCTCTTGGCGTAGATGAACTTGCCGGGGCTGACCGAGCCCCAGGGCTTGCCGTGACGGGTGACGTCCAGATCCGCGAACGCGGCGCGCTTCTCGGAGTCCACCGTCATCCGGGGCGCGCGGTAGGTCAGCTCATAGGCGCCGATCTGGTGGCGCTCCCCGGGGCGCAGCGTGGTCTCGTGGTCCGTGCCCCAAGCGCGGCCGGTGAAGCCGATGAACATCAGCGCCACGCCCACGTGGACGATGTAGCCGCCGTAGCGCCGGCGGTTCTTGTCCACCAGCCGCACGAGGGCCATCAGCCAGCCCTCCGGCTCTTGGCGCTTGCTCGCCGCCGCGCGGCGGGCCTGCGCGCCGCGCCAGAACTCTTGCACCACCACCGCGAGGTTGAAGGCCACCAGGCTGATGACCACCAGCGGCGCCACCGCCCCGGCGTGCTTGAGCGCCACGCCGACGGCGCCGGGGTAAAACTGATCGTTGGGCACGATGGCGGCGAAGCCCAGCGCCTTGCCGAAGGCCAGGTGCAGCGCGCCGCCGAGCACCAGGGCCGCCACGGGGAACACCGCCGCGCGGCGCAGCGCGGTCTGGCTGGTCTTGCGCCAGCCGAACAGGGGCGCGAGCCCCATGAGCAGGAGCAGCGCGATGCCGATGGGCGCCAGCCAGCGGTTGAAGAAGGGGGGGCCGACGGTGACGCTCTCCTTCCAGAGCCACTCGCTGATCTTCGGGAAGACGGTGGCGACGGAGATGAACACCGCGATGCCGAGCAGCGCCCAGTTGTTGAGCACGAACATGGCCTCACGGCTGGCGACCGCCTCCACCTCACCCTGGGAGCGTAGCTGCGGCAGGCGCCACACGATGAGCGCGAGGCTCAGCGCCGCGATGAGGGCCATGAAGTAGACGAAGAAGAGCCCGATGTCGCTCTGCGCGAAGCTGTGCACGCTGGCGATGAGCCCGGAGCGCGTGAGGAAGGTCCCGAAGATGGTGAGGAAGAACGTGCCGCAGATGAGCGCGATGTTCCACACCTTGAGCATGTTGCGCCGCTCCTGGATCATGGTGGAGTGCAGGTAGGCGGTGGCCGTGAACCAGGGGATGCACGCGGCGTTCTCCACCGGATCCCAAGCCCAGTAGCCGCCCCAGCCGAGCTCCTCGTAGGCCCAGAGCATGCCCATCACGTTGCCGAGGCTGAGAAACAGCCAGGCGAACAGCATCCACTTGCGTGTCGCGACGATCCACTCGTTGTCCAGTCGCTTGGTGACGAGCGCCGCCACGGCGAACGCGAAGGGCACCGAGCAGCCCACGAAGCCCACGTAGAGGCTGGGCGGGTGGAACATCATGTAAAAGTTGCGAAGCTGCGGGTTGAGGCCCTCTCCGTCCGGCGGCGCCCCCGCCAGGCTGGTCCAGAACGGGTTGGCGGCGAAGATCATCGTGATGGCGAAGAAGCTCACGATGCCCATCAGGGTGGCGATGACCCAGGGCTGCAGCTCGCGGTAGCGGCCCTTCAGCCACGCTACGCAGCCGGAGGTGTAGAGGCTGAGCAGCGCCAGCCACCAGAGCAGGCTGCCGTCCTGCCCGCCCCAGAGCGCGGCGAACAGGTAGCTGGGGCTCATGCTGCGGTCGCTGTAGCGAGCCACGTAGCGGAGCCGGAAGTCGTGCGTGATGAAGGCGTAGGCGAGCAGGAGCACGGCGAGGCCGGCCGCCGCGCAGGTGGCGTAGGCCCCGAGCCGCGCCGACTGCAAGAGGCGCGGGCGACCGCGGGCCGCGGCGATGGAGATACCCCCGGTGTACGCGGAGAGCACCAGGATGGCGTAGAGCGTGGCCTCTCCGAACTCAGGTAAGGTCTGCCACATGGCGGGGGCCATATAGCACCCGCGCGCGCAGGTGGCGGAAGATCAGCTCACCGTGGTGCCGACGAGCTCACCCAGACACACCCGCTTGATGTTGCCGCGGGACATCTTGAACACCCGAATAGGTAGCCCATTTTCGCGGCAGAGCGCCACGGCGGTGGAGTCCATCACGCCGAGGTGTTCGCTCAAGAAGCGGTCGTAGCTCACTTGATCGAGCAGGGACGCCTCGGCGTGGTGCGCGGGGTCACGGTCGTAGATGCCCTCCACCTTGGTGGCCTTGAACAGCGCGCTGGCGCGGATCTCCATGGCGCGCAGCGCCGCGGCGGTGTCCGTGGAGAAGTAGGGGTTGCCGGTGCCGGCGGCGAAGATGACCACGTTGCCGCGCTCGAGGTGCCGGATGGCGCGCCGGCGGATGTAGGGCTCGGCCACCTGCTTCATCTCGAGCGCCGTCATCACGCGGGTGCGCACGCCGGCGCGCTCCAGCGCGTCCTGCAGCGCGAGCGAATTGATGACCGTGGCGAGCATCCCCATGTAGTCGCTCTGCCCGCGGTCCATGCCCTCGCTGGCGCCGCGCAGCCCGCGGAAGATGTTCCCGCCGCCGACCACGACGCCGATCTCCACGCCCGCGGCCTGCACCTCCGCGAGCTCCGCGGCGGTGTCTTTCAGGGTCGTGGTGTCGATGCCCGCGCCGCCGGTGGCGCCGGAGAGCGCCTCCCCGCTGAGCTTGATGACGACCCGGGAGTAGCGAAGAGGAGAAGCGTCGTCCGTCACGGCGCCGCGGCTTAGCCTGCACCCGCCGGCGCTGCAACGCACGCCGCGCCCGCCCCTCCCGCGCGCCGCGCTGGCAGGGGGGCGCGGCCCGTAGTAGGTGCTGGGCCTAGCAGATGTCTCGGTCCCAACGCTTCGGCCCCGCCCTGCTCGCGGCATGGTCCTCGCTGGCGCTCGGCGGCGCGGGCTGCCAAGGGAAGTCCTCCACCCCGGCGCCGAGCCCCAGCGCCTCGGTCGCCGCCGATCCGCTCGAGCTCGACCCGGAGCTGGCCGCCAAGGTGCTCGCCAAGGTCGGTGACCGCCAGATCACGCTCGGGGACTACGCCTCGGCGCTCGCCCGGATGGACCAGTTCGAGCGGCTGAGGTACCAGACGCCGGAGCGCCGCCGCCAGCTCCTCCAAGAGCTCATCAACGCCGAGCTGCTCGCCGCGGAGGCCCGCCGGCGCGGCCTGGCGGAGCTGCCGGAGACGCAGGAGCGCGTCCGGCAGCTGCTTCGTGACGAGCTGCAGCGTGATCTGCGCGTCAAGCTGATGCGGCCCGGGGAGCTGCCGGAGGCGGAGGTGCGCAGCTACTACGAGGCGCACAAGGCGGACTTCGCCGATCCGGAGCGGCGCCGGGTCGCGGTCATCGTGCTGGAGGACGAGGCGAAGGCGAGCCGGGTGCTCGCGGAGGCCCGCGCGGGGGGCGCGGTGGAGTGGGGCCAGCTCGTGCGCGCGCACTCGGTGGATCAGGCGCCGAACCCGACGGCCACCGCGCCGCTGGAGCTCGCGGGGGATCTCGGCATCGTCTCGCCTCCGGGGGAGCCGCGCGGCAGCAATCCGCGCGTCCCCGAGGGCGTGCGCGCCGCGGTCTTCACGCTGGCCAAGGTGGGTGACGTCGCCGAGCAGCTCGTGCAGGACGGCAAGCGCTACTACGTCGTCAAGCTCACCGGGCTCACCGAGGCGCGCACGCGCAGCTACGCGGAGGCCGAGCGGAGCCTGCGCGTCACGCTGGCGCAGCAGCAGCTCGAGGCAGCGGAGCAGAAGTATGAGCAGGAGCTGCGCCAGCGCTACCCCGTGAAGATTGACTCGGAGCGGCTCTCCGAGGTGCGCCTGCCCGCCATGGATCATGTCGCGCCTGCCGCCAGTCGTTGAGGCCAGCGACTGGCGCTGGCAGCTTCGGCACGGCGTCCGGAGCTTGGCGGGGCTCGAGGCCGCGCTCGAGCTCACCGAGGACGAGCGCCGCGGGGCGCGCGCCGCCGAGACGGCCGGCTTCCCCATCGCGATCACGCCCTACTATCTCGGCCTCATCGACCCACGGGATCCCGCGTGCCCCATCCGGCGGCAGGTCGTCCCCCGAGCGTCCGAGCTCCAGCAGGTGCCGGGTGATCTGAGGGACCCGCTCGGGGAGGAGGCTCACGAGGTCGCCCCGGAGCTCGTGCAGCGCTACCCGGACCGCGCGCTGCTGCTCGTCAGTGATCGCTGCGCGGTCTACTGCAGATTTTGCACGCGCAGCCGCATGGTGGGCGGCGGCGGCGGCCCGCGCTCGCTCGAGCGGCTGGGGCCGGCCTTCGAGTACCTGCGCGCCCACCCCGAGGTGAGCGACGTCATCATCAGCGGGGGAGATCCGCTCACCATGACCACCGAGCGCCTGGTGCGCATCGTGGAGGAGCTGCGGAGCATCCCGCACGTGGAGACCCTCCGGCTCGCCACGCGCGTGCCGGTGGTGCTCCCGCAGCGCATCACCGAGGAGCTGCTCGAGGCGCTGCGTCCCCACCACCCGCTCTGGGTCATGACGCACTTCAATCACCCACGGGAGCTGACGGAGGAGAGCCGCGCCGCGCTCCGCCGGCTGGCGGACGCGGGCTTTCCGGTGATGAACCACAGCGTCCTCCTGCGCGGCGTCAACGACGACGCGGCGACGCTGGCGGCCCTCTTCCGAGGGCTCGTGCGGGAGCGCGCGCGGCCGTACTACCTGCTCCAGGCGGACCCAGTGCGGGGGACCGGGCACCTGCGCACCAGCGTGGCCCAGGGGCTCGCGCTGATGGAGGCGCTCCAGGGCCGGCTGAGCGGCATCGCGCTCCCGAAATACATCATCGACGCCCCGGGGGGCGTGGGCAAAGTGCCCATGACGCCGGACTACGTGGTGCGCCGAGCGCCCGGCGTCACCACGCTGCGCACCTGGCGCGGGGTGGAGGTCGACTACCTCGACCCGCCGGAGCGGTGAGCGCCCAGCCCGAATGCCGGTCGCCCATGACGCGCCGGGCCGAAGATGCTAGCGAGCCGCCCACCATGTCCCGAGACCACCAGGCCTTCCCGGAGCTCGACGCCCTGAACGAACAAGCCCTGCTCGGCGGGGGCCAAGCCCGGATCGACAAGCAGCACCAGGGCGGCAAGCTCACCGCGCGCGAGCGCATCGAGCTCTTGCTCGACGCGGGCAGCTTCGTCGAGATGGACCGCTTCGTCACCCACCGCTGCGCGGACTTCGACATGCAGTCGCAAAAGGTCCTGGGGGACGGCGTGGTCACGGGACACGGCACGGTGGACGGGCGGCGGGTGTTCGTGTTCGCCCAGGACTTCACGGTGTTCGGCGGCTCGCTGAGCGCGGCCTACGCCTCGAAGATCACCAAGGTGATGGATCTGGCGCTGAAGGTGGGCGCGCCCGTCATCGGCCTGAACGACTCCGGCGGCGCGCGCATCCAGGAGGGGGTGGAGAGCCTGGCGGGCTACGCGGAGATCTTCACGCGCAACGTGCTGTCGAGCGGCGTGGTCCCGCAGCTCAGCGCCATCCTGGGGCCCTGCGCGGGCGGCGCCGTGTACTCCCCCGCGATGACGGACTTCATCTTCATGGTGGAGAAGACCAGCTACATGTTCATCACCGGGCCGGACGTCATCAAGACGGTGACGCACGAGGAGGTGAGCAAGGAGCAGCTCGGCGGCGCCAGCGCGCACGCCGTCAAGAGCGGCGTGTGCCATTTCACCGCCCCAGACGACGCCGCCTGCATCGCGCAGATCCGCCACTTGCTCGGTTTTCTGCCCCAGAACAACCTGGAGGATCCGCCGCGGCGCGCCTCGGCGGATCCGGTGGATCGCCTGGTGCCGGAGCTGGACACGCTGGTGCCCGTGGAGAGCAACAAGCCCTACGACATGACGCGCGTCATCGCCGCCGTGGTGGACGACGGCGAGCTGTTCCAGGTGCAGGAGCAGTACGCCAAGAACATCGTCTGCGGCTTCGCGCGGATCGGCGGGCGCCCGGTGGGCGTGGTCGCCAACCAGCCAGCGTTCTTGGCGGGCGTGCTCGACATCGACGCCAGCCTCAAGGCGGCGCGCTTCGTGCGCTTCTGTGACTGCTTCAACCTGCCCATCGTCACCTTCGTGGACGTGCCCGGGTTTCTGCCAGGCGTGGAGCAGGAGCACCGCGGCATCATCACCCACGGGGCCAAGCTGCTGTTCGCGTACGTGGAGGCGACCGTGCCCAAGCTCACGGTCATCACGCGCAAGGCCTACGGCGGCGCGTACGACGTGATGAGCAGCAAGCACATCCGTGGGGACGTCAACTTCGCCTTCCCCAACGCGGAGATCGCCGTGATGGGCCCGGACGGCGCCGTCAACATCGTCTACAAGAACCAGATCGAGGCGGCCGCAGACAAGGAGCAGGCGCGCCGGGCCTTCGTGGAGGAGTACCGCGCCAAGTTCGCCAACCCCGCCAAGGCAGCGGCGCTCGGCTTCATCGACGAGGTCATCTACCCGCGCGACACGCGCCGGCGCCTGGCGGCCTCGCTCGACATGCTGGCCACCAAGCGGCTCAGCAACCCGCCGCGCAAGCACGGCAACATCCCGCTGTGAGCCGCTGAGCCCTCAGCGGAGCAGGAGCAGGAGCGCCCCGCAGAGCAGGGCGAGCGCGAGGAGCGCGGCCGCGCCGACGCCGAGGCCGCGCCGCACCTGGGCGTCATCGGCCGCGTCCAGCGCCGCCAGCACCAGCGCGTGGCGCGTGGCGGCGGCCAGCACCTGGGCGTCGGCGGCGCGGAGCGCCTCGAGCGTGGCGGGGGCGAGGGGGAGCGGGTGACGGCGCTGCAAGGCCTGGCGTAGGAGGTTGGCCCAGGCCTGGCGCTCTCGGCCTGCGGCGCGCTCGAAGGCGGCGCTCTGGGTGGCGTCGAGGAGGCGAAACTGCTGCTCGAGCTGGCGCTCTTGGGTGCCGAGGGCGCGCGCCGCTTGGGCGCGGCGCTGCGCGGCGGCGTCGTGCTCGCCGATGATGCGCCGGGCGGCGAGGGCGGCCTCGCGCGCGGGCGCGAGCCGCGCCTCCGCGTCCGCGACCGCGGCCTGCTTCTCCTGGAAGGTCGCTCGCTGCGCCTCCGTGGGGGAGGTCTTGCGCGCCTGGGCCTCGTGCACGGCGGCGACGGCGTTGCGCAGCTCGATGTTCGCGCGCTGCGCGCGCGCCTCGGCGCGCTGCAGCGCCTGCTCGGCCTCGGCGAGGCGCGCGTCGTCTGGTGCGCGGGCGAGCTGGGCTCGGCGGTCCTCGGCCTCGAGCGCGGCTCGATCGCGAGCGAGCGCTTCGAGGGCTTGCGCGTGCGCCTGGTGCGTCTGCGCCGAGCGCTGACGTTGCTGCTGGGTCTCGAGGCTCAAGGCGTCGATGGCGGGCAGCTCCAGGGCGAGCTCGCCCACGGCTTGCAGCGCTGGCCGCTGCCGACGAGCGCAGTCCGCGAGCAGCTCGTCGCGCTCGTGCTCCGCGCGCTCCAAGAGCGTGAGCTCTTGCGCGAGGCTGCGCGTGAGCGCCCTGCGGCGCAGCAGGACGCGCAGCGCGTAGAGGGGCGCTTGGAGGGCGCTCGTGGGGAGCGCCGGGTAGGCGGCGAAGTCCGCGAGCTCGCGCGCCTCCGGCCGCAGGCTGGCCGGCTCCGGGGTGATCCCGGTGGGCAGCGCGACGTGGGTGGGCGCGGGCCCCTCCGGGCTCGCCACCGTGGCCGTCTCGAGGCTCGGTGCCACGGGGCCTTCGTCGAGGTGCAGCTCGGCGCCCAGGTCGAGCCGGGGGGCGGCGGCCTCTGCGCCCTCGTGGAGCTCGAGCGGCGCGCCGGAGTCGTCGAGCTCGAACTCACCGCTGCCAAAGTAGCCGCTGAGGGGGCCGGCGGGGGCGCTGGTGGGAGGGGCGACGCGGGGCTCGGCGCTCGGGGTGGGCGCGGCCGACGCCTCCTGGCGGCTGGGCGCCGTGGGGACGTCGAGGTCGGGGATGGCGTCCAGCTCGCTCGGAGGCTCGGCCATGGTGAGCCGTAGTCTACCCGACCCGAGCGGGGTCGGGGTGCGCCCCAAGGCGGCGCCGGGGGGGCCTACCGCGCGGGCGCACGGGCCAGTGGCTCGAGGAGGGCGGCGCGAGTATAGTGCGCGCCCGCGGGTATCGGTCGAGGAGCTGCGTCCACGTGTCAGTGCCCAGGGGCGAACCTAGTTCCGAGCCACCGAGCGTAGCGCCCGCGCCCACGGCGCCGACCGCCACGGGCGTGGAGGCCGAAGCGTCGCGGTGGCGGCGGTGGGCGCGCGTGCTGCTCTACGTGCTCGCGGTCGCGGTGGCGGGCGGGGTGGGCTTCTGGCTGTGGCGGCAGCACCGCGTGGCCTTCGACGACGCGTGGATCTCCTTCCGCTACGCGGACAACCTCATCCGAGGCCGAGGGCTGGTCTACAACCCCGGGGAGCGGGTGGAGGGCTACACCAACCTGCTGTGGGTGCTGCTCACCGCGCTCGGGATGGCGCTGAAGCTCGAGCCGCTGTCGGTGGCGCGGGTGCTGGGGCTCGGGGCCCTGCTCGGCCAAGCAGCGCTCGTCGCGTGGCTGCTCGCGGCGGCGCGGCGGCGGCTGTCGGTGGTGGATCTTGGGCTCGCGTGCCTGCCCACGCTGCTCGTGCTCGCGGCGTCTCACGTGGAGCTCGCGGGCGCCGGGCTGGAGACGTCGCTGTTCGGGCTGCTGGCGCTCGCCACGCTCGTGCTCTTCAACGCGCCCCTCGGAGAGGGTGGCCGCGCCCTGCGCTGGCTCCGTGCCTTGGTGCCGCTCGCGCTGGTGATGACCCGCCTCGACGGCGCCCTCTTCCTCGCGGCCTCGGGGCTCAGCTGGCTGCTGTTCCGCGGCGCCGGAGCGCAGCGTGCTCGCGCGGTGCTCCGCGACGCCCTGCGCGTCTACGGACCTGCTGCCGGGCTCATCGCGCTGCTGCTGCTCTTCAAGCTCATCTATTACGGCGGCGTCCTCCCCAACACCTACTACGCGAAGGCGGCGTACCTCAACAGCTGGGACGTGGGCTGGCTCTACCTGTCGGCGTTCATGAAGAGCTACCCCGGCGTGTGGCTGCTGCTGCTGCTGAGCGCGGTGGCGCTCGGCGCCACCCGCACCGGCCCGTGGCGCCCCTTGGTGGTCGCGCTCGGGCTCTCGCTCACGGCCTTCGTGGTGTACGTGGCGAAGGCGGGCGGGGACTTCATGGAGTACCGCTTCATGTTCGAGACCTACGCCTCGCTGGTGGCGCTCGCCGGGCTCGGCGTGGTGGTGCTCGGAGAGGTGTCGCCCTGGTCGGCGCCCGCGGTGGGCGCGCTGCTGCTCATCCTGGGGCGTGGCGCGCCGGTGATGGAGAAGACCAAGGGGATGCAGTCGCTCGACGAGATGGACGGCTACGCCCGGCAGGGGGTCCGCGTCGGGACCGCGCTCGGCCAGCGGCTCCCTGCCGACACCGTCATCTCCACCACCTTGGCGGGGACCATGAGCTTCTTCTCCGATCTCAAGGTGGTCGATCAGCTAGGGCTCAACGACTACGGGGTCGCGCACCAGCCCTACAAGAACCGCTCCATCCACGCGCGCGGTCACGTCAAATGGGCCTCGCTCGACTACCTGCGAGGGCGCGGGGTAAGCTTCGCCTTTCATCACCCCGGCACGAGCGCCTGTGAGCGGCTGGAGCCGACGAGCACGCCGCAGGTGTTCATCCGCTTGGACGACGTGGAGTGCGTCCGCAGCGACGCCCTGACGATCCCGCCGGCGTTGCTCGACTACGTGTGTGGTCACCCCGAGCAGTTCTCGCTCCATGGGGTGAGCTGCCCGGAGCCGCCCGTGCTCTACGCGCCGAGCGAGGGCCCTGCGCCCGCACGCGCGGAAGAGGCGGCGCGGCGGCGGGGCCGGTGGTTACCGGAGGCCGCGCTGCGCTTCGAGACCACCGCGCCGCTCTGGGTGCAGACCGGAGACGCCTTCGAGGGCTGGCCCATGGCCGAGCAGACGACGCGCACGCCGCCGGTGGGCGCCATCGGTAAGTTCATCACCTCCTACCACCCCACCCGCGGCGATGGCGCCACCGGGACGCTGACGAGCGCGCCGTTTCGCATCGAGGGCGACGTCATCGCGCTGCGGGTCGGCGGCGGGAACGACCCGCGGCGGCTGCGGGTGTCGCTGCTGGTGAACGGCAAAGAGGTGCGCTCGGCGACGGGGCGCCAGACCGAGACCTTGGCCCCGCGCTTCTGGGACGTGGCGCCCTGGCGCGGCGCCGAGGCCCAGCTCGAGATCGTGGACCAGGTGCGCGGCCGCTGGGGCCACATCATCGTGGATGAGCTGACGCAGTTCCAGAGTGAGCCGTAGCGCGGGCAGAGGCGGCGCCGTCTGCTCGCGCGGCGCGCTCAGGCGTGGTGGGCTTGGAGGTACTCGGTGAGCGCGACGGCGTTGTTGTGGGCCTCGTCCTTGGCGGAGTAGAGCAAGGTGACGGTGCCGGGCCGCTCGAGCCCGAGCAGCGGCTCGAGCGCCTCCGGGTGGGCGTCCAGCTCCGAGAAGTAGCGCCGCCGGAACTCCGGCCACTTGCTCGGATCGTGCTGGAACCACTGACGCAGCTCGCTACTGGGCGCGAGCTCGCGCAGCCAGGCGTCGAGGGCGGCCGCCTCTTTGCTGAGGCCGCGCGGCCAGAGCCGATCGACGAGCACGCGCTGGCCGTCCGTGGCCGCCACGGGCTCATACACACGCTTGGCGACGAAGTGGTGACGCGGACGATGGGCACCGGAGCGGGGCTTGGAGAGCGCCATGACCGCCCCAACCTAGCGCCTTCAGCCCGGAGCCGCCACGCGCTACGACGGCGCGCATGCCTGGCCCTCACCACGGTCGCTCGGTGGCGCTCGGCTGGGTGGGCGAGCGCGGGCGTCGCTGGCGCGAGCAGCTCCCGGCCATGGAGGCGATGCTCGCGCCGGTGGACGCGCCGCTCATCGAGGCGCTCCGGCTGGAGGCGCCGTGCCGCGTGGTGGATCTCGGCTGCGGCGGCGGCGGGGCGACGCTCGAGCTGTGGCGCCGCGCGCCGCGGGGCAGCGTGGTGCACGGCTTCGATCGCTCGCCCGCCCTCGTCCAGGTGGCGCGGCAGCGGATGCCGGCGGGCGCCGTGGGGCTCGGCTTCGACGTCGCCGACATGGGGCGCCCCCCTCCCGCCGAGCCGTACCACCGGCTGGTGGCGCGCTTCAGCGCCATGTTCTTCGAGCAGGAGGCGGAGGGCTTCGCCAACCTGGCGCGCTGGCTCTCGCCTGGGGGAAGCTTCGTGCTCGCGGTGTGGGGGCCGCCCGAAGACAACCCCTGGCTCTCGAGCGTGCGCCGCTGCGTCGAGCAGGTGGTGTCCCTCCCGGCCCTCGGAGCGCGGGAGCCCGGGCCCTTTCGCTACGCGCAGGTCGAGGCGCTGCTCGAGCTGCTGCGCGGCGCTGGCCTGGAGGCGCTCGAGGTGAGTGACTGGCGGGGGACGTTGCCGCTCGGGGGTGGTCGGTCGGCGCTCGAGGCGGCGCGCTTCGCCCTCACCACCTTCGTCACCTTCTCCGAGGTGCTGGAGGCGGCGGGCGCTCCGGCCATCGACGAGGCCCTGCGGCGCGTCACCGCGCTGCTCACGCCTCACGAGCGGGGCGGCGTGGTGCGCCTGGGGGCGCGGGTGCACCTGGTGACGGGCAGCGCGCCGCGGTGAGCCGCGGGACGTCGGAGCGGAGCGCGCTCTGCTAGCATGGCGGGCATGGATTCCCTCACGCCTCGCTGGGTGGAGCAGCTCCGCCGACGGGCGGGCGCCGCCGTGGTCGACAATTTCTTTCGGGGGGTGAGCGGCGCGGCGGGGCTGCACCCCCAAGCGCGACCGGAGCGACACGGCGTCGAGCGGCTCCGGGACGTGCCCTATCGGCAGACGGGCCTGCGGGAGCACACGCTCGACGTGTACCGGCCCCGGCGCGTGGCAGAGGGCGGCGCGCCGCTGCCCGTCGTGCTGTACGTGCACGGGGGCGGCTTTCGCATCTTGTCGAAGGACACGCACTGGGTCATGGGCTTGTCGTTCGCTCGGCGCGGCTACCTGGTGTTCAACATCAATTATCGGCTGGCCCCCGCGGCGCCCTTTCCGGCGGCCATCGAGGACGCGTGCGAGGCGCTCTGCTGGGTCGTCGCCAACGCCGAGCGCTACGGGGGGGACCCGAGCCAGCTCGGCGGGCGAGAGCGCGGGAGGCAATCTGGCGACCGCCCTGGCGCTCACCACGGCCTATGAGCGCGCCGAGCCCTGGGCGGCGCGCGTGTTCCAGAGCGGCGCGCGCCCGCGCGCCGTGGTGCCCGCGTGCGGTATCTACCAGGTCACCGAGCCGGAGCGCTTCCTCCGTCGCTGGCCGCACATGAGCCCGTTCATCTACGACCGGCTCACGGAGGTGAGCCAGGCCTACGTCGGCGCCCGCCCGGCCGCGGGCTCGAGCGCGCTGGATCTTGCCGATCCGGTGGTGTTGCTCGAGCGCGGCGAGGCGCCCGCGCGCCCCCTGCCGCCGTTCTTCGCGTTCTGTGGCACGGCCGATCCCCTCGTGGCCGACACCCAGCGGCTCGTGCGCGCCTTGCGCGAGCTCGGCACCCGCTGTGAAGAGGAGTACTATCCGGGGGAGCCGCACGCGTTTCACGCCATGGTCTTCACCCGCAGCGCGCGCCGGAGCTGGGAGCGTACCTTCCGCTTCCTCGAGCGTGAGCTGGGGGCGGCGCGGGGGTGACGCGGGGCGGGCGCGCCGTGCGCGCCGTGCGGTAGCGCGCCAAGCTGTGTTAGGCTGCGGCGTCGGGCCAAGGAGCTAGCGATGCAAGGTGGTTTTCGTCCTGGAGATCCTTACGGTGCGCCTCCACCAGGGGGGTACGGGCCGCCGCCGGGCGGCTATGGGCCACCCGCGGGGCCGCCGCCGGGCGGCTTCGGCGCTGGGGCGTCGACGGGCGCGCCCTTCGGGGTGGACCCGCTCAGCGGCCAGCCCTACTCGGACAAGTCCAAGATCGTCGCGGGGCTCTTGCAGATCTTCTTGGGCAGCTTCGGGGTGGGCCGCTTCTACCTCGGCTACATTGGGCTCGGCGTCGCGCAGCTCTTGATCGGCTGGGTCACCTGCGGCGTGTGGCCGCTCGTGGATGGCATCCTCATGCTGATGGGCAAGGTGCCGGACGCTCAAGGTCGGCCGCTGCGCGAGTAGCTCCCGCCTCGCGCCGTGGGCGGCCCGGCGTCGCGTCAGGGGGCGGGGTCGAGCTGCGCCTGCGCGCCGGGGTGGCGGGGGGCGACCTTCGGGCGCAGCTCCCGGAGCAGCAGGCTGCTCGGCTGGAGCTGCTGGAGCACGTCGAGCACGGCGCGCGCCGAGGCGCGCTCGCCGAGCGCGGCGAGCAGGCGCGCCTGAGCGCCGAGGGAGCCCTCCAGCACGCTCAGCGTCGCCTCGTCGCGGCGCGCCCCCTCGAGCGCCCGCGCGCCGACGCGCTGCGCAGCGCGCAGGACGTCGGGGAGGCCGAGGGCGCGATCGGAGCGCCCGAGCGGCTGGGCGCGATAGACGAGCCACAGGGGGGCGGGCGTCAGGTGCGGCAGCAGGCGCGGATCGTAGCGCTCGTCGAGCTCGACGTAGAGCGGGCGCAGATCGGCCAAGCTCGACAGCGCGTGCTCCCCGGGGCGCCCCTTCATCGCCATGTCACGGATGAGCGGGGCCAGCCCGGGCTCCATCGCGAGCAGGCGGCGCGCCACCGAGCCGCGATCGAGCAGGTGCAGCGGGACGACGACCACGTCCGGCCGCTCCCCGCGCACCACGCGCGCCGCCCAGAGCCGCCACGCGAGCGCCTCCGAGCGGACGAGCACGAGCGCGCGTGGGGGGAGCTGTCCGAGCGCCTCGTCGGTGTAGACCTCGGCGCCGTGCTGCTCGCCGCGGTCGGCGACGTAGCCGGAGTCGTCGAGGGTGACGAGCGCCACCGTGAACGAGAAGGCGACGAGCAGCGCGGAGGCGGGGCGGGCGAAGGGGAGCCGCGCGACGGAGAGCGCCCCCACCGCGACGTGGACGCCGAGCGCCGCGAGCGGCCCGAGCGCCGCCAGGGCGAGCAGCCGCACCGGCGCCAGCGCGTCGATCGCGAGGGCGCTCGTCGGCGCCGTGGGATAGACCAGATCGGCGCCGAGCAGCGCGAGCAGCGGGACGCTGAGCCAGCGCGTCGAGGGTCGGAGCACGCCCCAGGCGGCGCCCCCGAGCGCCGCCACGCCGAGCAGCAGCCCAGCGTCGTGCTGCCAGGCCATGGCCGCCTCGAGCGGGCTCGAGCCCTGGGCGGTGCGCAGGCTCAGCGTGCCGAGGTCGCGGCCCAGATCGACCCAGGCGCGCTGGGCCAGGGGACGCAGGGCGACGGGGAGCAGCCCGACGGCGGCCACGCTGCCGGCGCCGCCGAGCAGCCAGGCGATGCTGCGGCGTGAGGGGAGCTCGCCGAGCCAGGCGGTCTGGACGCTGAGCGCCAGCAGCAGCGCGAGGGCTGCAGCGTGGCTCTCGAGCCCCGCGGCGGCCAAGAGCGCGCCGTAGCCGAGCCAGAGGCGCACGTCGCGGGTGGACGCGCTCGGTCGGAGGGTGAGCCCGAGCAGCACCAGCGCGACGGCCAGGGTGGCGCCCCCTGCGATGCTCCCCTCGAGCTGCCAGGTCGCCCCGAGCGTGATGGTGAGGCTGCTCGACAAGGCGAGCGCCGCGCCGAGCAGCGGCGTGGGGTGCGCCGCGTCGAGCAGGCGCCGCGTGAGCGCGTAGAGCAGCCGTGAGCCGAGCGCGAGGCCCAGCGCGCTGATCAGGGCGGCGCGCATCAGGCGTCCCCCCACGGGCACCAAGGAGGCGAGCTGCATCAGCGCCGCGCTGAGCACCCCCTCCCCGCCGACTGGCACCAGGCCGAGGCCCCGCACCACCGCGAGGTCGTCGCGCCACTGCGCGCTCGGGCTGACGCGCAGCACGGTGACCGCCAAGGGCACGACGAGCGCCAGCCACGCGCACCAGGGCGCGAGCCAGTGCTCGTGAGGGGGGCCGGAGCCGCGCTGCTCCATGCCCCTGCCCTCGCACGTCGAGGCGCGGCTGGCCCAATTCCAGGACGCTGCGGCCGGCGCGCGGGGGCGCGCCCGCGTGGCGAGCGTGGCTCCCGTGGTCTCGGAACTGCGCTAGAACCCCCCGCCGCGGCGCCCGCCTCCCTCGGGGTCGCCCAACCCAAGGACATCCAGGTGGCGCGCTTCATCGACGAACTCAAGAGGACCCATGACTGCGGCGCGCTGCGCGCCGAGCACATCGGCCAAGAGGTGGTGCTCTTCGGCTGGGTTCAGTACCGGCGCGACCACGGCAGCCTGGTCTTCGTGGACCTGCGGGACCGCGAGGGCCTCACCCAGATCGTGTTCGATCCGGACCTCGGCCGCGAGGCGCACGCGCTCGCGGAGACGGTGCGCAGCGAGTGGGTGCTCGGGGTCCGAGGGCGAGTGCGCTCGCGCGGCGAGCAGTGGAGCAAGAAGGAGAGCCGGATGGTGTCCGCCGCCAACCCCAACCTCGCCACCGGGGAGATCGAGGTGGAGGTGCTGGAGGCGACGGTCTTCAACCAAGCCGACACCCCGCCCTTCGAGATCGAGGACGTGGTGGAGACCCGCGAGGAGATCCGGCTGGAGTACCGCTACCTCGATCTGCGGCGCGCTCCCCTGCAGCGCGCGCTCAAGCTCCGCCACCGCGTGAGCCAGGCGGTGCGCGGCTACCTCTCTGGCGCGGGCTGCCTCGAGCTCGAGACGCCCTTCCTCGTGAAGTACACGCCGGGCGGCGCCCGCAACTTCCTCGTGCCCTCGCGGCTGCACGCGGGCAAGTACTATGCGCTGGCGGAGAGCCCGCAGCTCTTCAAGCAGCTCTTCATGGTGGCCGGCTACGAGCGCTACTTCCAGATCGTGCGCTGCTTCCGCGACGAAGACCTGCGGCTCGATCGCCAGCCGGAGTTCACGCAGATCGACATCGAGCTGAGCTTCATCAACCAGGACGACGTGTTCGCGCTGGTGGAGGGGCTCATCGTGGAGATCTGGCGGGCGGCGCTCGGCGTGGACCTCACCGAGCGCTACCCCGGCGGGCGCTTCCCGCGGCTGCGCTTCGACGACAGCATGCGCCTCTACGGCAACGACAAGCCTGATCTGCGCTTCGCGCTGCCGCACGTGGATCTCACGGCGCTGGTGGTGGAGCACGGCGGCGGCGGCGTGCCCTTCTTCGCCCCCATCGCGGAGCGCTTCCGCAGCGGCGCTTACCGCGCAGAGCTGCCCGCGGAGATCGTCAAGGCGCTGGTGGTGCCCGCCAGCGCCAACCTCTCACGCGCGGACGCGGACAAGCTCGAGCAGCAGGCCAAGAGCATGGGCGCGGCGGGCCTGGCGCGCGCCAAGGTGGGCCCAGGCGGCGCGTGGACGCAGTCGCCGCTGGCCAAGAGCGTCACGGACGAGTTCCGGCTGGCGGTCAACGCGGTGGTGGGCGCCCAGGAGGGTGACCTCGTCTTGTTCCAGAGCGGGCGGGCGGCGCAGGTGCACACCGTGCTGGCGAACCTGCGCCTCCACCTCGGCAAGAAGCTCGGGCTCATCCCGGAGGTGGGTCACGGCGGCGATTTCAACTTCCTGTGGGTCATCGATCCTCCGCTGTTCGAGTACGACGACGAGAAGCAGCAGTGGGCGCCGGCGCACCACGCCTTCACGCGCCCGCACGACGACAGCGTGCCGCTGCTGGAGACGGATCCGGGCAAGGTGCTCTGCTACCGCTACGATCTGGTGCTCAACGGCTTCGAGATCGGCGGCGGCAGCATCCGCCTGCACGATCCGGCGGTGCAGCGGCGCGTGTTCGCCACGCTGGGCATCGGGGAGCAGGAGGCGCAGGAGAAGTTTGGCTTCTTGCTCAGCGCGCTGCGCTTCGGCGCGCCGCCGCACGGCGGCATCGCGCTAGGGCTGGATCGCCTGGTGATGCTGCTCGCCGGCGCGGAGAGCATCCGCGACGTGTTCGCCTTCCCGAAGACGCAGAAGGGCACGGATCTGATGAGCGACGCGCCCACGGAGGTCGCGGACGTGCAGCTCGCGGAGCTGCACGTGCGGGTCTCCGAGCGGGTGGAGGCCGAGCGCCGCGCCAAGCTGCAGCGCTGACCCGAGCGCTCCGGGCAGAGGGTACAATTGGCGTGAGCGTGCAGCCGGAGGCGGGCTGGTGCGGCGCGTCACCGGGTGGAGCGCATGACCAGTGCTCGGCGCCGCCCGCGGGCGCGCTATAGTGTCTCCATGGCTCGAGCCACTTGCTTCCCGCTCATCTTGGCCTGCACCACCGCGGCGCTCATCGCCGCCTGCTCGGCGAGTCCGCCCGGTGAAGAGGACGAGCTTGGCGGCAGCGGCGGGGTCGGCGCCATCGGTGGGGGCGGCGGCGGCGGGGGGCGCAGCGGCGGCGGGGGCAGCGGCGGCGACATCGTCTTGGACGACGGCGGGTCGGACGACGGCGGAGTGACGGAGCCGGGCAGCGCCGTCATCGTCCCACCGGGGATGGATCCTGGCGTTCCGGGGCGCTTCGGGGATCAGGACACGGGCACGGCGTCGATCCAGCTGCTCTATCCCGCCACGGAGATCGTGCTGCCGCGCAACCTCAACGCGCTGGAGCTGCACTTCAAGCCAGGCGCGGGGCAGACGCTGTTCGAGCTGCGCGCGGACTCGCCACGCTACACCTACCGGGAGTACTTCACCTGCACGCCGCTCGGCGGGGGCTGCGTCCACAGCCCCAGCCCGACCTTCTGGAGCGGGCTGGCAGCGGCGGCCGCGGGGGGCAGCTTCGTGCAGTGGCGCCTCCGCGGCCTCGACGGCGGCGGGACGGTGAGCAGCTCGGAGACGCGCACCATCGCCTTTGGTAAAGAGGAGTTCCGGGGCGGCATCTACTACTGGAACACCGGGGAGGGCGCCAACGGCGTCGCCACCGTCCAGCGCTTCGACTACGGCATCGCCTTTCGCCGACCGGAGACCTTCATCGGGCCGGCCATCGCCGGCGCGGCCACCTGCGTGGGCTGTCACGCCATCTCGCCGGACGGCTCGCGGATCGTGGTGGGCCTCGACATCCCGAGCGGCGGCTACAAGGTCTTCGAGGTGGCCACGCGCCAGCAGACGCGCATCAACGGCACCCCGGCGCAGGGCAACGGCCCCTCGTACTACAGCTTCTCACCGGACGCGGGCAAGCTGCTCCTCGGCAGCGGCCCCTTCATCACCGAGCGGGATCTGAGCACGGGCGCGGTGCGGGAGGTGGTCCGGCCCGGCACGCAGCCGGACTGGGCGCCGTCCGGGAACGCCATGGTCTACGCACGCCCCAGCCCGGCGCCGCCGATGAACAACTACGATCTCGCCGGCGGCTCCATCGGGATGATGGACTACGTGGGCGGGCAGTGGACCAACCACCGCGTGCTCGTGCCGTTCCAGGGCAAGAACAACTACTACCCGGCCTTCGCGCCGGACGAGCGCTGGGTCATCTTCAACCGCAGCCCCTCCAACCAGAGCTCGGCCAGCTCACCGCTGCACGGGGACCTCTACGTGGTGGACACCAGCACCTTGCAGCAGATCAAGCTGGACCGGGCGGCGCAGGGCGCGCCCACGAGCTGGGCCAAATGGGTGCCGGGCATCTACAGCTACGACAACGGCAAGCGCGTGATGTGGTTCACCTACTCCTCCACCCGCGGCTACGGCCTGCGCTACAGGGATCAAGAGAAGGTGCAGCTCTGGATGGCCGCGATGGACCCGGACCGCGCTGCCGGCGGTCAAGATCCCACCTTCAGCGCCATCTGGCTGCCGTTCCAGAGCATGGGCGGCGGCAACCACATCGCCCAGTGGGTGACGCGCGTGGTGCGTCAGCCGTGCACGGCCACCCGGCAGTGCAACGGCGTGGAGCAGTGCGTGGACGAGCAGTGCATCCCCATCATCCAGTGAGCCAGGAGCCAAGCGGCCACGGGCACGCTCACCAGAAGGGGCCGCGCACCAGGGCTACGGCGAGCAGCAAGATGACGAGGGACAGCAGCATCACTAGGCGCCCCAGGTAAGAGGCTTTTCGCCGGTGCTGCTCGAGCCGCGCCAGGGCGGCGGGGTCTTGGGCGGTGCCGTCGTCCTCCGCGGGCGGTCGGTGCACCAGGGTGGCGATGAGCACCACGAGGACCAGCGCCAGCTTGTAGCCCAAGATCTTGCCAAAGCTGGTGGTCCAGAAGCCTGGGCTCAGCACCTCCACCCAGCCGCTGATGCGAAAGCGGGTGTTGATGAGCCCGCTGAGGACGAGCACCAGCATGGAGATCCACCCGAGGCGGTGGAAGCGGGGGGCCACCATCCGCACCAGCTCATGAGATTTGGCGCGCAGCTCCGGGCGGCGCAGCAGCGGGACGAACACCGCGGCGAAGAACAGCATGGAGCCCACCCAGGCGCAGGCCCCCAGGATGTGCAGCCAGACGCTCAGGGAATAGAGCAGGTGTCGAGTCATGCAGTATCGGTCACTTAGCGGGCTGGGTGGCGGGCTGGCGCTGCATCGGGAGGGGACGCAGCGAGCGTGTGCCGAGCGCGGTCGTGCTCAGAACGTGGTCGTGGCGTCGGTCGTCTGTCAACCCAAGGACAGGCGCTCTGAGGGGGGTGGACCTCCTTGGCGCTGCTGTAGGCCGTGGCAGAAGGAAATTTGCGTTGAACACGTAATCGACAGCAGGTATGCTCCGCCGTTCGAAAGGGAGCATGATGAGAACATTCTTTAGAACGGTTCCTTGGGGTCTTTCGGTTGCCTTCGCGCTGGCGCTCGCCGCGCAGGCGTGCGTCGTTCAAGAGGACGACGGCGCCGATGGTGGAGCTGCGGGGAGCAGCGGGTCCGGCGGCAGCGCCGGTAGCGGCGCCACCGCCGGTGGTGGCGGTAGCGCGGGCTCAGCCGGCGCAGGCGGCAGCGCGGGCGCTGCAGGCAGCGCGGGTGGCGGCGGCAGCGCGGGCGCGGCAGGCAGCGCAGGTGCGGGCGGCAGCGGCGGCGGCAGCGCGGGCTCAGCCGGCGCAGGTGGCAGCGCGGGCGCGGCAGGCAGCGCGGGTGCGGGCGGCAGCGGCGGCGGCAGCGCGGGCGCAGGCGGCAGCGCGGGCGCAGGCGGCAGTGCGGGCGCAGGCGGCAGCGGCGGCGGCAGCGCGGGCGCTGGTGGCAGTGGCGGCGGCAGCGGCGGTTCGGGGGGGTCGGGCGGTGGCTCCCAGCAAGACGCGGCCATCGCCTTCAAGACGGGCACCACGGCCATCCCCAACGGCTCGGACTACGCCCCGATGAACCTCAACGGCATCGCGCCGTTCTCGTCGGGGATCGCGTCCATCACCATCAGCAACGTCGGCGGTGCGGACGTCAGCATCTCCTCCATCGAAATCCTGCCGGAGGTCGGCGTGCTGCAGGATGAGTATCGTCAGTCCCGCCCCGGTGCCACCCAGTACACGCCCGAGGATCTCGCGGGAACGACGATCCCCGCGAGCGGCAGCGTCACCCTGGGCCTCTTCTTCTGGCCCATGGCCTCGGGGCCGCGCCGCGCGGAGATCGTGGTGCACACCTCGGACGGCAAGCGCGCGTCTTTCTTCATGGCGGGCCGCGGCCGGGACAACCTGGTCTTCAGCCCCACCATCACCAAGTCACGGGAGCAGGTCTATGCGGTCGCCGCGGGGAAGGTCTCCTTCTTCGATCCGGGCGGCGGCGTCAGCGACGGCGCCGGCGGGATCGTGATGTCCGGCCGCGCGCGCGAGCTGTACGACAGGTTCAGCCCAGATCTTGCCATGGTGCGGGTCCAGGGCGACGGCACGCTCGCCTGGGCCAAGACCTGGAGCGAGCAGTACATCCAGACCATCCCGGAGCCCAACAACGAGACGGGCGGCGTGGCCGATCAGATCGCCGCGGGCGCGGACGGCGCCGTGTACATGGCGGCGGCACGCTCCACCAACAGCTCCAACGTGAACGACAGCGCCCTCGTCTACAAGGTGGACATCGCCACGGGCGCGATCGCTTGGGCGAAGAGCATGCGCAACGGGTCGCAAGATCAGGCCTTCCGCAACTTCTTCGTGCAGACCGTGGACGCCACGCTCCCCGACCGCGTGATCGTCGGCGGGACGAGCGATGGTCGCTGGGCCTTCGCCGCGCTGAAGAAGAGCGACGGCTCCTTGCTCTACAGCCGCATCCTCGATCTTGCCTCCGGTGGAAGCGCGGGGAAGATCTACTCGATGCGGATCGCGGCCGACGGGACGGGCTACTTCGGCGGAGAGAGCAGCAGCCGCGCGGTGATCGCGCGGCTGACCGCGCTCGACACGGACACGCCCGCGCTCGCATGGGCTCAGTTCACCGGCGGTGGGATCGGCACGCGCATCGACTCCATCGACCTCACGGCGGACGGCGCGGCGCTGGTCGCCTACCACATCGGCGGCGCCACCCGCACCTTCGCGGCGGGCCGCTACAACTCGGACGGCGCGCTGGCCTGGGCCAAGGCCTGGGAGGTCACCTCCGGGCGCGCGACGGCGTGGGTCGTACGGCGCCGCGCGAACAGCGTGTTCGTGGGAGGCGTCTTCGCCACCACGCCGCTCGACACCACCGCGGGTGACGGGCTGCTGCTGAAGCTGGACGTCGCCACCGGCGCCTACCAGACGGGCGGCGCCTTCTACGGCGGCAAGACCACCACCACCACCGGGGGTCACATCCTCAAGGCCTTCATCTTCAATGGGGACGAGGTGCAGATCATGTCGGACACCTATCCCGGCACGAACAACTACGCCCACTACTGGGGCCTCTGGTACCAGCCCCCCACGGCGAAGCTGGACTTGCCGCTGAACGGCCAGAACGGCTCCGAGCGGGTCATCGACTACAACCCTGGGAGCATCGCTGCCATCTCTGGCGCTTCCATCACGCGCTTCCCGTCGTCGTCCGGGGTCACCGGCGGCCCGGGCTACGAGGTGGAATCCACCACCGTGGACACCGCCACGATCTGGAAGGACATCGCCTCCACGGACGCGGGCCTCTACCCGGCGCGCACCTACGAGCACGGTCCCACGGGCGTCTTCCACCTGCAGACGGTCACCATCAGAGACTGAGCCAGCTCGGCTCGGCGGGCCTGCCCCTACGGACGGTAGGGGCGGGCGCCACACCAAGACGGCGAGGGCGCCCACGGGGCGCGCCTCGCCGTCGTCATTTCGGCGGCCTGGGGCGGCCGCTCAGTGCTCTACTTCTCGGTCCGGATCGATGGGGTTGTGCGAGGGTTCGCTGCGGTCTCCGCCGGGGGAGAGCAGGAAGATGAGCGGGATGGTGGAGATGCAGATCACCAGCAGCCCAACGATCTTGGCGAGTGTGACGAGCCCATGTTCCATGGCGAGGGCCTCAGCTACCGCGTCCGGGCGGACGCCGCAAGGGCCGCGGGTCGGTCGACGGCGCCTTGCCCCCGGACGCGCCCTGCTGGCGGCCCTCTCCGGCGCTCGGCCTGCGGAGACCCGCGCCCCAGGCCGCGCTAGGCGAGCGGCAGGGCCGCGCGCACGGCGCTGAGCAGCGGCCCCACGTCGCCGCCCAGGGCCTCGTCCAGCATGGGGTACATCATCTGCTCTTCCTTCTGGTTGTGCTGCACCAGGAGGTCCATCATCGGCGCGGAGGCGCGCAGGTAGCCGGCGGCGTCCTGGGACGAGAGGGCGGCGCGCATCTGCTGAAACAGGGCCTCCAGGTCGCGATGCTCCAGCCGCATGGTGGCGGTGGGGCCGCCCTCTCCCATGCCGGTGTGCTCCTCGAAGGCCGGGAAGAGCAGGTCGTCCTCCACCGCGATGTGGGCCGCGATGCGGCGCAGGAACTCCTCCGCGCTGCGCGTCAGCGCCGTGAGCTCCCCGGCGCGCGCGGCGCGCTCGGCGGCCTCATAGAGGGCGTCGACCTGGCGGTGGTCGGTGGTCATGTGCTCGTTGATACTGGTCATGGGGACTCCTGACGGCTCACGGTGGGAGGGGGGGCGCGCCGGCGCGCTCGCTGAGCGCGCCGCGGCCCCGAGGGCTCAGCGGGCCGCCACGGCCACGCGCGGCTGCGGTTCCAGGCGCTCAGCGGCGGGCGTCCCCGTCATGGGGCACTCCCCGATCGAGAGGCAGGGCTCGAAGCGCTTGCGCGTCTGCGCCATGGCCGACCAGCGCCGCGCGGCGGTGGGCTCGGCGCCGCCGAGCTCCGCGGCGGTGGGTGGGATGGGCTTGCCCTCGGCGAGCAGGCGCTCGGCGCGCCGCAGCCCGAGGTAGGCCGCGCCGTAGGCGCCGTTGAGCTGCCCGAGCCCGTTCGGTGCGACGGAGAACGGCGAGCCCAGCGCGCCCTCCAGCGCCTTGATCATGGCCTCGTTGCGCGTCATGCCGCCGGTGAGCATGTACCCTGGCTCGAGCCCCACGCGCCGCATGAGCTGGATGGCGCGGCCCCCGAGCGACACCATGGCCCCCATCATGATGTCCTCGGCGGGGATCCCGTTGGCCAGGTGGTTGATGACCTCCGACTCCGCGAAGACGGCGCAGACGCTGCTGATGGGCTTGGGCTCCGTGGCGCGCAGCGCGTAGGGCCCGATGTCCTCGGTGGTGAGCCCCAGGTAGCGCGCGGTCTTTTCCAAGAAGGCGCCGGTGCCGGCGGCGCACTTGTCGTTGAGGCGGAAGGCCTTCACGTTGCCGCTGCCGTCCACCTTGATGGCCTTGATGTCCTGGCCGCCGATGTCGAGGATGGTGCGCGTGTCCGGGAAGAGGTGCACGGCCGCCTGGGCGTGGGCGGTCAGCTCCGTGACCTGCGCGTGGCGGAAGCTCACCGTGTAGCGGCCGTAGCCCGTGGAGCTGACGTAGGTGATCTGCGAGCGCTCGAGCCCGCCGTTCTCTAGCAGCTCCTCGAAGGCCTTCTCGGCCGCGACGCCCAGCTTGAACCCGGTGCGGCGCACCGCCGTGGCCACCACCTCCCGCTGCTGGTTGAGGCAGATGGCCTTGGTGTAGGTGGATCCGATGTCGATGCCGACGACGTTGATCATGCTCTCCTCCTCGACGGGTTCAGGGCGCCGCCACGGCGGCCGGGGCCTCCACCCCGAGGCCAAAGGCGTGCTCTCGCGCGAACAGCGCGGCGCCCAGCGCGCCGCAGAAGTGGGCGTCTGGGCTGACGTTGATCTTCATGCCCACGGCCTCCTCCAGCAGCTTCACCATGGCGATGTTGCGGCTGACGCCGCCGGTGAAGGTGACCTCCGGCTGGATCCCGACGCGCCGCGCGAGCGAGACGCAGCGGCTGGTGATGGCCTGATGGACCCCCATCAGCACGTCCTCCGGCAAGATCCCCTTGGCGAGGTGGCTGATGATCTCGGACTCCGCGAACACCGTGCAGGTGGTGGTGATGCGGACGGGGTTCTGCGAGCGCAGGGCGAGCGCGCCCAGCTCGGACAGCGGCAGCTCGAGCGCGTAGGAGGCCGCCCCCAGGAAGCGCCCCGTGCCGGCCGCGCACTTGTCGTTCATGGTGAAATCCCCCACCTGGCCGTCGGGCTTCACCGAGATGGCCTTGGTGTCTTGCCCGCCGATGTCGATGACCGTGCGAGTGCCGGGAAAGAGCGACACCGCGCCGCGCGCGTGACAGGTGATCTCGGTGACCTGCTCGTGGCCGAAGCTCACGTTGTACCGGCCGTAGCCGGTGCCGGCCACGCGCACGACGCGCGCCTGGTCGATGCCGGCGTTCTCGAGCGCCGCGTCGAAGGCGTCTTGGGCCACGGTGATCATGCTCGTCTCCATGTCGAGCAGGGCGCGGCCGACGAGCCTCCCGTCCTCGTCCAGGATGACGGCCTTGGTTTGGGTGGAGCCGACGTCCACGCCGCCGACGTACTTCATGACGGACCTCCTACGACGGGCAAGCGGATCTTGGTGTCCCCGGGCGCCCCGCCGCTGCGCTGCTGGAGCGACTCGAAGAAGGCGTCCACTCGGTTCTTGATCTGGGCGTCGGACCAGTACCGTGGGTCGATGAGGTCCGACTCGATGTACAGGCTGGGGATCTTCAGCCGCTCGGTCAGGTAGTTGCGGGTGTCCGCCATGCCCGAGGAGACGAAGCGGCAGCTCTTGATGCCGTGAAAGACGATGCCGTCCACGTCGTACTCGCGGAGCTGCTGCGCCAGGCGCTCGTGCGCAAAGAACTGGTTGGAGAGCCCGCGCTGCGCGGCGAGCGCGGTGATCTCCGCGAGGCTCTCGAGGGGTCGAGAGGTGTCGTACACGAGCTCTCCCGCGTCCATGCCGCCGGCGGCGAAGGTGAGGTAGTCCGAGTAGGCGAAGACCCCGCCCCAGGACTCGAACAGCTCTACCAGGCGCCGCATGGAGACGTAGCAGGGGGTCCCGGAGAACAAGAGCCGGAAGCGCTCGTTGTCGATCCTCCCCTCCCCGCGGGCCACCTTGGCGCTCAGCTGCTCGTCGAGCTGCCGCATGAACTGCACGCCCTCCTCGGTGCCGCGGTACACGTTCATGATGCCGATGTAGGTGAGCCCGTCCAGCATGGCGTTGTAGGGGGCCGGGCAGGCGCGGTTGAGCGCCATCACGTTGTTCCAGTGGTGGACCATCCGGTTGACGCGATCTTCCACCTCCGCCAGGCGATCCATGTCGAAGCGCTTGCCGGTGATCTTCTCGCAGCGGCCGATGAGATCGCGGAATTGCGCCTCGATCCACTGGGCGTCCGCCATGTGCTGGGCGTCCCCCGGGCGCACCCTCCAGCTCGAGCCGCGCTGCCCCGGCAGGTCCAGCACGAAGGAGGGGGTGTCGAGCATGCGCTCCCAGATCTCTCCCCACTTGATGAAGGTGCTGCACATGTTGGACACGATGGCGATGTCCGCCTTGGGGATCGTACCGGCGGGGTGCTTCTGCTGGCGCAAGATGAGCCCGACGTCCGCCTTGACGTAGGAGCACACGTCCGGGGAGTAGCCGTAGTCCTCGGAGTCTCGCAGGTACTCCTCGGACACCTTGCGCACGCCCATCTGCAGCGAGTTGATCTCCGGGAAGACGAGCTGAAAGTCGAAGGTGCGCAGGATCTCTACGGCGTTGCCCATCACGAAGACGTTGGCCACGTACTGACCACGCTCCTTGGCGTGCTCGAGTCCTCCGTACCAGTCCTTGAACAGGCGCTGGCCTTCCTTCTGCGCGTTGAATTCGGGAACGGCTCCTTCGGGAGCCTGGGTCGGATCTGCGGCTGAGGTGGACATGGGCACACTCCGTTCAGGCGAGGGCAAAGAGGAGGGATTCGGCGAAGGTCTCGAGCTGCATCGCCATCTGCTCGAAGGAGGTCATCTTCTCTTCGAACTCCAGCACGAGGTGACGGACCGAGACCGCGTCGAGGTGCTTGGACCAGGCCACCTGCTCGTCCAGCCCGGGCTCGCAGAACTTCGCCGCGGTGACGATCACGGCGTCCGCGCGGCTGCCGCGGACCATGTCCATCAGGTAAGCCTCCTTGGTCTTGCGCTCGTCGTGCTGCACGGGGCTGGCGGCGGCGTGCTCCACGAAGGCCTCGGCGAGCGCCCACACCGGATCCCCCGCCTCCGGGACGTCGGCGGTGAGCCACCGGAGGCCAATCAGCAGATCGTCGTCGACGACGTAGCAGGTGTCGTCGATGGCCTCGAGCATCTCCAGCGGGGGCTGCTCGCAGAAGCCGCCGACGAAGACCACCCGCGGCTTGTCTTGCGCCACGCGCTTGCGCGCCCGCAGCAGGCCGAGGGCCTCCTCCAAGAGCAGGTTGTGCGTCTCCGCCGGCATGCGCGTGCGCGCGCGCAGCAGCAGGTAGGACTCCGTGCAGCTCACCTTCCATGGCTCCGCCGCGCGCAGGGCGTAGAGCTCACGCAGCAGGGCGCGGTTACGGTTGTAGGTGCGGATGCTGCGCCAGAGCGCCTCGTCGTCGATGGGGCGGCCGAGCTGCTTCTCGACGTCGCCGCGCAGGCGCTGGTACTCGGCCGCGGTGTAGCGCACCGCGCCCGGGGTGTTGGGGTTCTGCGGCAAGTAGAGGATCTGCGCGAGCTGCTCGGGGAAGTTGCGCGCCCAGATCCCCCCGAGGTGCTTGGCGGCGTCGCAGATGGGGTGCGTGACGAAGCCGGTGAGGCTCTTGAGCGAGCCGTTGAGCCCCATCTCCGTGGTGGAGCGGCAGATGGAGCAGATGAACGACCCCATGTGCGCGTCGGCGTACTTGAGCTCCAGCTTGTTGCCGCCGCCGAGCAGGTTGACGGGCAAGAGGCCGCCGGCGTGGACGATCTCCTCCGGGAAGTAGACGGGGAAATGGCCGAAGGTGCCGGAGTAGCCGGCCGGCAAGGCGTCGTCGGTGGGGACCGGCCCGAGGCGTCGATCGTTGCAGTGCTCGAGCAGCTCCGTCAGGCGCTGCTCGGGGTCACGAGCGCCGAGCTCGGCGGGCGGGGGTGGCCCGAGCGCGGCCTGCTCGGCCGAGCGGTGGAGGGCTGCGGGGTTCTCGTCGGCCGGCTGAGGGGTCATGGGCTAGGTCTCCGGGGATACGGCGCAAACGCGGTCGTGAGTGGGCGCCGAGGGCGACACGTGGGCGCTCGGACGAAGCAGGGGGATGTGCTGACGCTCGCGCAGGCGGTCGTCGAGGTGCTCCACCTCGTCCGTCGTCCCGTAGAGCGGGCAGTCTGGGCGCAGGCCGCAGAGCAGCGTGCGATGCAGGGAGTGCGCGAGCTGCTCCGGGGTGCCGTGCTCTTTGGGGCGGTACCAGCCGTAGGTCCAGTTGAGCATCCCGAACACGGCGTAGGTCAGCCGCTCCACCTCCAGCTCGTCCACGGCGCGGCCCTTCGGGGCGGCCTTGCCCCGCGCCGCGGGCAAGCAGGACGACTGCAGCAGCACGTCGCGGATGACCTCGCGCCCGACGCCGTAGTACTCGCTCTTGATGGCGCGCACCGCCTCCCGCTGCTTGGTGGGCAGCGCGTGCGCCTCCTGGACGAGCACCTGCATGACCGCGCGCCGGCTGGCGACGTACTGCACGTGCTGGAGGATGAAGGCGTAGAGCTTCTCACTCGGCGTGCTCACGCAGCCCAGGGCGCTCCGCGCGGAGCTGACGAGCGCCTCGAAGGCGCGCACCTGCAGATCGAACAGCAGATCTTCCTTCGAGGCGTAGTAATGGTAAAAGCCAGCGGGGGTCTTGCCGAGCTTCTGGGCGAGCTCTCGCACGGACATGCCGTGGAAGCCGCTCTTGGCGAGCACCCCGGCGGCGGCCTCCAAGAGCTCCAGGCGGCCTTCGGCTTTGCGCGAGGGGCGCGCCATCAGGCATCCTTCCAGGCGGGGGCTCGTCGCTCGAGGAAGGCGGCGATGCCCTCGTTGCCGTCGTGGCTGGTGACGACCTCCGCCAGGTACTGCGCCTCGGCGGCCTGCAGCGGGCCCTCGAGCGCCGCGAGCAGCCCGCTGGCGCGGCGCGAGACCTTGGTGGCCTGGCGTAGCGCCTGGGCCGACAGCGGCGCGAGGTGCTCACGATAGAAGGCCAGCACGTCCTCCGCGCCGCTGACGAGCTGGCTGGCGAAGCCGAGCCGGAGCGCCTCCTCCGCCGACAGCGTGGCGCCGGTGAGCAGCAGCCGCTCGCTGGTGGCGTGCCCGAGGCGCAGCGGCCCGAGCACGGCGAGCACGGGCGGGAACACCCCGAGCTTGATCTCCGGGCAGCCGAGCGTGGCGTCCGCGGTGCAGAAGACCAGGTGACAGGCGGTGACGACCTCGAAGGCGCCGCCCAGGCACTTGCCGCGCACGAGCGCCGCGACCGGGACGGGGTGCGCGGCCAGCGCGCGGATGAGCCCGTGGAAGGCCGCGAGCATGGCCGCGGCCTGATCGCGCTGGTGCTCCTCGACCGAGGCGCCGAAGGAGAAGTGATGGCCGGCGCCCTCGAGCAGCACCAGCTTGACCCCTGGCTCGCCGCGGTGCGCGCCCAGCGCCGCCTCGAGCTGCTGGCACATGGCCATGGACAAGATGTTGCCCTTGGGCGCGTCCAGCACGATGTGCTGGACGCGGCCCTCCTCGATGAGCTGGTGGCGGAGCAGCGGCGTCATCCGGCGCCCTGCTCGAGGTTCCGCTTGAAGTTCGCCAGCGCCGAGGGCGGCAGCACCTCCTCCACCAGCGCGCGGTCGAAGCGCGCGCCTTCGGCGAGCCGACGGCGCAGCGCCACGAAGTCGATCTCGCGCTCTCGGCTCTCGCTGAACTGGAAGGCGGAGAAGCCAGCCATGGCCTCGGTGTTCATGTTGAGCGCCAGCCAGCTCCGGTTCGTCTCGGAGTTGCGCTGCCACACCTCGAGCTTCTTCTTGCGGAAGCTCTCCAGCGTCTTACGGGTGCAGTCCGGGAAGAGGTAGAGCAGCTTGGTGACCAGCCGGTCCACCGCGGCGTCCAGCCGGGAGAGATCGATGTGGCAGCTCTCGAGCAGGGCCTTGCCCTGCTCCTTCTCTGCGCCCTCCTTGAGCTCCCCGAGCACGACCCGGCCGTACTCGTCGAGGAGGCGCTCGGTGATGACCAGCGGGTTGGCGACGAAGCCGCCGTCCGGCTTGACGTAGACCGGGACGATCTCGTTGATGACGCCGAGCTGCAGCGCTTTGTGGGCCGACCAGGACTCGCAGAGCACCAAGGACTCCGGCGCGCGCCCGACGCCGACGAACAGATCCAGGAAATCCGTGCTGCCGCCGTCGGGCGCGGAGCCGTGCTTGGGGCCAGCCTGGCCGAAGCGCGCGTGGTCTCCGGCGATGGAGAAGTCGCACGCCATGCCGATCTCTTGTCCGCCGCCGATGCGCATGCCGTTGACGCGGCAGATGACCGGCTTGTCACACAGCAAGATGTTGGTGACCATGTCGTTGAAGAGGCGCATGTACTGCGCGTACTCCAGGGGGCGGCCGGCGTAGTACGTGGCGTACTCCTCGGTGTTGCCGCCCGTACAGAACGCGCGGTCCCCCACCGCAGTGAACACCACCGCCACGGCGCGACGGTCCATGCTGGCGCGGCGGAAGGCCAGGATGACCTCCTTGACGGCCTCGGTGGTGTAGCTGTTGAGCTGCTTGGGGTTGTCGAGGCTAATCCAGACTTGGTGGAGGCCCTCCACCTCCTGGCCAGCCTTGTCGAGGACGCGGCGTGTCTCGTAGCGGATGTGCCGGAACTCGAGGTCACTGGCGAGTTCATGGTTCTTGAGCGGTGCTTTCACGGTGGTCTCTCCTGAGCTGCAGACGGCGAGTGAAGTCCTGGGGGCGCGTGGCTACGCGCGCGGGTCGAGCACCACGCGGCGCTTGAGGCGGTGGGCGCGCATGTCGTCGAGCACCGCGTTGACCTCGCGCAGCGGGCGGAGCGCCACGAAGGGCTCGAGCGCGAGCTTGCCCTGCGCGATGAGCTCGAACACCTTGGGGTAGGCCTCCGGGGGGCAGCCCCAGGTGCCGTGCACGCTGGCGTCGAAGGCCATCAGGTTCGAGAGCCGCAGCGTGACCTTGGCGGTGGTGAAGCCGACCTGGACCATGGTGCTGCGCCGCCCGATGAGCGTGAAGGCCGTCTCTTGGGCCGCCGGGTGCCCGGAGCACTCCAGGATCTTCGTGCGCCAGCTCGGCAAGCCCCAGCTCTTGGCGTGCCGCTGGACCTCCTCGCGCACGGCGCGCGCGTCCTTGCCCGCGGTGTGCACCGTCGCCGAGGCGCCGTGCCGCGCCATGAGCGCGAGGCGCTCCTCGTCCACGTCCAGCGCGACGACCTTGGCGCCCAGCGCCGCGCAGATCTGCGCGGCGAAGCCGCCCACCCCGCCGGCCCCGACGACGACCACGAGATCTTCCGGCGTGACCTGGGCGCGCAGCGCGGCCTGGTAGGCGGTGGAGACCGCGTCGGCCACCACGCCGTAGTGGCGCACGTCCACGCCCCCGGGGGCGTCGAGCACCTGCAGCGCGCCGGCCGGCACGAGCAGGTGCGAGGAGAAGGCGCCGTGGATGTCGTTGCCCGGCATCTTCTGGCGCGGGCAGGCGTTGCCGTGGCCCGCGCGACAGAGCTCGCAGTCCCCGCAGGGCAGCACCGCCGGCACGACCACGGTCTTGCCCACCAGGTGCGCGAAGGCGGGCCCCGCCTCCAGCACGCGGCCGACCGCCTCATGGCCGAGCACCAAGGGCAGCGGGTGATTGGTGCGGACCTCTCCGTCGGCGAAGCCGAGGTCGGTGTGGCAGAGGCCGTTGCCGAGCACCTCGATCAGCGCCTCGGCGCCTCCAGGGGCCGGCAGCTCCCACTCCCGCTCCTCCAGCGGCGACTTGGGCTCTACGAGAAACCAGGACTTGGCGGTGACGGGCACGGGCGCCTCCGGGGTCGATTAGTTAAACGAACGTTCGTTCAATAAACGAAGCCGGGGGCGGCGGTCAAGGAGCGCGCGCGGGCGCGGCGGCGCCGCCGCGCGGGGCGGCGCTCAGGGCGCACCGGGGCGTCACGGCGCGGCGGAGGCGTCAGGGCGCGCTCGGGCGTCGCCGCGGCGGCGCCGTCAACGAGCCGTGGGGCGCGCGGGCTCGGGCGCCGGGCGCTCAGCCGGCGTACTGGCTCTGCAGCAGCTTGGCGATGGTGCCGAGCTGCATGTTGCTGGTGCCCTCGTAGATCTTGCCGATCTTGGCGTCGCGGTAGAGCTTCTCCAGGGGGTACTCCTTGGTGAAGCCCACGCCGCCCACGAACTCCACGCAATGAGAGGCCACGCGCTCGGCCACCTCGCTGGCGAAGAGCTTGGCCATGGCGGCCTCCTTCACGAAGTCCTGGCCGGCGTCCTTCAGGCGGGCGGCGTTGTAGACCATGAGCCGCGCCGCCTCGATGTCCATCGCGGCGCGCGCGTACTGGAACTGCAGCCCCTGGAAGTCCGCGATGGGCTTGCCGAACTGCCGCCGCTCCAGCATGTATTTCATGGCGTAGTCGAAGGCGCCCTGGGCGAGCCCCACCATCTGCGCGCCGATGCCGATGCGGCCCTCGTTGAGCGTCTCGATGGCGATCTTGTAGCCCTTGCCCACCTCGCCCAGCACGTTGCTCGCCGGGACGCGGCAGTCCTCCAGGATGAGCTCCGCCGTGCTGGAGGCGCGGATGCCCAGCTTGTCCTCCTTCTTGCCCACGCTGAAGCCGGGCGTGTCGCGCTCGACGAGGAAGGCGGTGATGCCCTTGTAGCCCTTCGAGGGATCCACGTTGGCGAGCACGATGAACAGCGAGCTCTCCCCGCCGTTGGTGATCCACAGCTTGCGCCCGTTGAGCACCCAGGAGTCACCCCGCTGCTCGGCGCGCGTGGCCAGCGCGAAGGCGTCCGAGCCGGAGCCGGCCTCGCTGAGCGCGTAGGAGCCCACCCACTGCTGGCTCATGCGCGGCAGGTAGCGCGCCTTCTGCTCCTCCGTGCACCAGCGCACGAGCGCGTTGTTCACGAGCGTGTTCTGCACGTCGATGAGCACCGCCACGCTCGGATCCACCTCCGCCATGGCCTCCACCGCCAGGATGGCCGTGAAGAAGCTGGCCTCGGCGCCGCCGTAGGCCGCCGGCACCTCCACGCCCATCACGCCGAGCTCGAACAGCCCCTGGATGAGCTCCGCGTCCATCGCGGCGTCGTGGTCCATGCGGGAGACGGCCGGGGCGACGCGCTCACGCGCGTAGGCCGAGACGGAGGCGCGGAACAGGCGCTCTTCTTCGCTGAGCAGGGTGAGGGCGGGGTGCGTCATGACAAGGCTCCTCGAGGGGGGCGATCAGGGGGAGGGGGCGCCCCGCATAGCCGCGCGCGCGCGGTGCGGCAACGGCCGGGGCGCTCAGCCGCCGAGCGCCCAGCGCGCCAGCGTCCAGCCCAGCGCGGCGGCGGCGAGGCAGCCGAGCACGGTCACCCCGACGTTGAGCAGGGCGGCGCCGAGCGCGCCTTGAGAGAGCTGCCGGAGCGTCTCATAGCTGAAGGCGGAGTAGGTGGTGAAGCCGCCGAGCAGCCCGGTGGCGAGGGTCAGCCGCAGCGTGGGCGAGAGCGCGTCGGCCTCGAGCCCCGCGAACATGACCGCGCCCATGGCGCAGGAGCCGAGCAGGTTGACGCCGAGCGTGCCATACGGAAACCCCCGGCCGAGCGCGCGCGCCGCGGCCTCCACCAAGAGGTAGCGCGCGCCGCCGCCCAGGCCGCTGCCGAGCATGACCCACAGCCCACCGGTCAGGAGCTCACGCGACGGCGCCACGCCCCCTAGCCTAGCGCGCGGCCGCGCGCACCCCGAGCGAAAAGGGCTCAGCGCCGGACCAGCTCACGCGCGACGCGCAGCTTCAGGGCGCGGCCCTCGCGCTCTAGCTCGAGCACCACGTCCGTCCCTCCGGGGCCGCTGAGGCGTGCGCGGGCGTCGCTGAGCGACTCGAGATCGGCGCCGTCCACGCCGAGCAGCACGTCCTTGGCGCGCAGCCCCGCGCGCTCGGCCTCGCTGCCGGGGGCCACCTCCAGCACCACCAGCTCGATCCCCTCGGCGCCGAGCTGCTCGCCGAGCGTGATCGCGACGCTGGCGCGGCCGCCGGTGTCCGTCTCGTCCCCCTCGGCGCGCAGCCGCAGCTCGAGGCCGCCGCGGCTGCGTCCGGCGCTCACCTCCACGCTGATGGCGGCGCGCCCCACGCCGGCGGCGAAGGCCTCGAGGCGCTGCGTGCCGGGCGCCACCCCGCGGAGGGTGAAGCGGCCGTCGCCGCCGCTCAGCACCATGCCGGGTGGTAGCGCGCCGGCGGGCAGGTACGCCGGGACGCGCCCGGCGGCGACGCGAGCGCCGCGCACCGGCGCGCCTTCGGCGTCCACCACGCGCCCCTCCACGTCCCCGCCCTCTTCGAGATCCACGCCGGGCAGCTCGAAGGGGCGATCGGCGCGCCCGGTCGGGGTGACGCTGGCGCTCAGCGTGGCGCTGGCGCGCTCGGGGTGCGAGACGCTGAGCTCCACGGGGCCCGGGGGCACGTCCCGGAGCTGGTAGCTGCCCTCGTCGTCCGTCTGCGTGAAGAGCCGGCGCCCCTCGACCAGCAGCGTCACGCTGGCGCCGGCGAGCGCGCGGCGGCCGCGGAGCTCGGTGACGCGGCCCTGCACGAGCACCCCGCGTCGCAGGGTGAGCGTCAGCAGCTCCGGCGCGGCGGCGACGTTCTCCGCGAGCGGCGCGTAGCCCGGGGCGTCCACCAGCAGGCGCGCGGGCAGCTCCCGCGTGTCCACGAACTCCACGAAGCCCCCCTCCCCCGTGAAGAGCGTCTCGCGCCGGGGCGTCTCCGGATCGAGCGACAGGAGCGTCACCTGCGCGGCGCCGAGCGGGGCGCCGGCCTCGTCGAGCACGCTCACCCGCACGGGCTCACGCTCGCGCGGCAAGCTCAGCTCCACGCGCGTGAGCGCGCCCTCCTCGAGCTCGAGCGCGCGGCGCAGCACCGGGCGCAGCGGATCTTCACGGCGCGCGACGCTGAGCCACACCTCCGCGGGTACGGCCGTGAAGGCGAAGCTGCCGTCGCTGGCCGTCTCGGTGGCGCGCTCCACGCTGCCGCGCAGCGCCGTCACCTGGACACGCACGCCGGGGGCGGGGCGACCGTCGGCGTCGAGCACGCGGCCCTCGAGCTTGCCGCCCTCGAGCAGCACGAGCTTCACCTCGGCGCTGCCGCCGGGGGCGAGGTTCACCGGCTCGCTCAGCCCCTCCACGTAGTCCGGGTGGCGCACCAGCGCGCGCAGGCGGCCCGGCGTGAGCGGTCGCGCCACGAAGCGGCCATCGAAGCGCGTGACCCACGGCTCGGGGGGCGCCTCGAGCGCGCTGGTGTCGAGCGCGAGGCCGCTGACGCTGAGCGGCGCGGGCTCGTTCGGCCGCGGGATGGGCGGCACCGGGCCCGGCATGACGCCGAGCTCCCCCGCGGGGATGAGCGCGGGCGCGCCGGGCAGCGCCCACTGGAAGTGGCGCGCGCGGTAGGCCAACAGCTCCGGCGTCTCCGAGACGGGCAGGCCGTGCAGATCCGTCCCGATGATCTCGACGGAGGCGCCGTCCACCGGGCGCCCCTTGGCGTCGACGACCTCGCCGCGCAGGGTGCCGCCGCGCAGCAGCGCGACGCGCAGCGGCTCGCCGTCGAGCACCTCCGGCACGCTCACCACGGGGCTCGGCACGAAGTCCGGCGCGGACGCGCCGAGCGTGGCGGGCCCGGGTGGCAGCGGGCCGAGCACCACCATCCCATCGCCGCCCGTGCGGCCGCGGAGCGGGAAGCTGCTGAGCCCCTCGGTGCTCAGCGTGACGTCGGCGTTCGGGACCACGACGGCGTTCGGCTCATCACCGTCGGTGACGAGCGCGCGCACTTGGCGGCCAGGCTCGAGCTGGAGCGTCAGCTCCTGCTCCTGGCCGCGCTCGAGCTCGAGACCGGAGTGCGTGGCGCTCACGAGCGCGCCGCGCGTCGCCCGCAGCTCGTAGCTGCCCGCGAGCAAGCCGGAGATGAGCGCGCTGCCCTGCGCGTCGGTCTGCGTGCGGCGCATCGGCCACAGGCTGGTGCCCACGATGAGCACCTCCGCGTCGGCGGCGGGCTCGCCCGTAGGGAGCCGGACGTGCACGGTCAGCCGCCCGAGCCGTCGCAGGCGGAAGGTCACGCTGGCGTCGACGCGCTGCTCGGTGAGGGACTCGTAGCCGCGCGCCGACACCTTGACCGTGTAGGGCCCTTGGCCGAGCCGCCCGACGGTGACCGAGCCGCCCGCGCCGGTGAGCGCGCCGTGCGGCAGCGGATCGGCGTCGGTCACGAGCACGGTGGCGTCGCCGAGCGGCTGCCCCTCGTCGTCGAGCACGGTGACGAGCACCTGCCGCGCGGGCAGCAGCCCCAGCGTGAGCTGGCGGGGCGCGGCGTCGAGCGAGAGCTGCGTGGAGACGCGCGCGCGGCCCGGTGCGTCGGCCAGGATCCAGAGCACGCCCTGCGGCAGCTCGCCCAAGCTGAGCCGGCCGCTCGCGTCGGTGCTCCCGCGACCGGCCTCGTAGAGGTGGCGTCCGCGCTGCCAGTAGACGCGGAGCTTGGCGCCGGCCAGCGGCTGCGCGGAGCACGCCGCGGCGAGCGTGCCCGCGCAGCGCGCCTCGTCGACCTGGTGGACGACGAGCTCGAGCTGCCCACCCCGCTGCGTCACGTCGCTGGGGAGGGCCGGGACGCTGGGCTCGACGACGAGCGGCGCGAGGCGCACGTCGGTGAGCCCCCAGGTGAAGATGAGGCACGCGAGCAGCGCCGCCAGTCGGGCGTAGCGCTGGAGGAGGTCTCGGGGGGCGCCCACTCGGCCGACCATAGCCCTGGCGCGGCCGGGCGGCTGCCGTCATCGGCGCACCCGGCCGGCGGCGGGGGCGACGTGCTAGGCTGGGAGGATGCCCCGCTCTCGATGGCGCTCGCTGGCATCGGCCTGGGGGTCGTCCATCCTGCTCGGGGTGCCGGTCTTGGCCGCGGCGTGTGGGGACGAGCCGCGCGCGCCGCCCTTCCAGCTCCCGCGGGAGGACGGCGGCGGCGCTGGGGGCTCGACCGACAGCGGCCCCATCGTGCTCGACGCGCGCGATGGCCCACCGCCCGTGGACGCGCCGGGGTTCTGCGGCAACGATCTCTTGCCGATCACCATCGAGAAGCCCAACCTCTACTTCGTCATCGATCGCTCGGGGAGCATGGCCGCGCCGGTGGCTGGCGTCACGCGCTACGCCGCCGTCCGCCAGGCGATCGACAAGACCCTGCTGCGCGTCGGGCACCGGGTGCAGTACGGCGCGGCGGTCTACCCACGGCTGAGCAGCGCGCCGGAGCAGGGCTGCGAGCCCGGGCAGGAGGTGTTCCCGACGACCGAGGGCGATCCCCCGAGCTACGGGCTGGCCGGCCTGCGGGGGCCGGTGCTCACGCGGCTGCGCGCGAAGCTGGCCAGCATCGCGCCGAGCGGCGGCACACCCACGGCCGCCACCCTGGCCGAGCTGACGCCGCTGCTCGGCGCGCTGCCGGGGCGCACCTTCGTGGTGCTGGCCACGGACGGCGCGCCGAACTGCAACCCGGCGGCGAGCTGCGACGCCGCGCACTGCCTGCTCAACGTGGAGGGCTACGTGGACAGCAGCCTCGACTGCACGGATCCGCGCTTCAACTGCTGCGACCCGCGCAACGTGCTGGGCGGCGCGCAGCAGTGCGTGGACGAGCCGGCTAGCGTGGCCGCCATCACGGCGCTGAAGACCGCGGGGATCCCCACGTACGTCATCGGCCTGCCGGGGACGGAGCTCTACGCCGGCGTGCTCGACGCCATGGCGGAGGCGGGGGGCACGGCGCGGCAGGGCGACGTGAAGTACTACCCCACCAGCTCCCAGGCGGAGCTGGAGAGCGCGCTACGCGCGATCGGGGTGTCGCTCACGGTGAGCTGCACCGTGGAGCTGAAGCAGCCTCCGCCCGATCCGCAGCAGGTCAACGTGTACTTCGATCAGCGCACCGTCCCGAGTGATCCGCTCGACGGCTGGAGCTGGGTGAGCGACCGCACGCTCGAGCTGCATGGCGCCGCCTGTGAGGAGCTCAAGAGCGGCGACGTGGGTCAAGTGCAGGTGGTGGCGGGCTGCCCCACGCAGATCCAGTAGCCCCGACCGAGGGCACGAGCGGCCGGGGGCCGATGCTCACCCTCACGCCCACCGAGGGACCCCTGGAGGGACGGTTCCTCTCCCAGGGCGCGCCCGCACGGCGGCGCTTGACGTCGAGCAACATCCCGATAGCGTTCGGTCGACTCGGCGAGCGCGGCCGAGCCAGCGCGCGAGCGGCAGCGCGAGGAGCGCTCCGGGGAGATCTCGAGATGGACATCGTCACCCTGCTCCAGGTGCTTCTCTTGCTCGTCGTGATCGGCTTTCCGCTCACCGTGCTCGTGCTCGTCACGCTCCGGAACAAGCTCCGCCTCCACTTCGTCGTCGTCGACGCGAAGACGAAGGCGCCGCGGCCGGGGCTCACCGTGTACGGCGTCGCGACGGTCGCGACCACGACGTGGGCCCGCACCCAATCCGGCGACACGGTCTCGATCCAGAACGGCGGGAGCTCCTCGCACAAGAAGAAGCTCGGCGTGACCGACGAGAACGGCGAGTTCCGCGGCGAGTACCTCTTCGCGGGCTACGGGATGATCACCTTCGACGTGATGAACGAGTACGGCACGCCCAACCTGCTCTTGTGCCAGCACCTGCGCCTCGAGGGCGCTTCGTCCCCGAAGAAGGTCATCGAGGTCTCGCCGAAGGGGACGATGCAGATCGACAACCCGAACGAGCCGGAGCAGGTGCGCTTCGAGTGACGGCGGGATCTGGGACGGCGCGCTTCGAGGGACGCGCGCCGAGCAGGCCGCTCGAGCGAGGTTTGGCGCCCCATCGGGCCGAGAGCGCGCGGCGGCGCGGTGAGCCCCGCGGAGGAACGCGGCGCGCGGCGTTGCTCATGGGCCTCGGCGCGGTGTTCGGCATCGGTGCTTCTGGCGCGCCTTGCGGGCGGCCTCGCGAGCGTTCTTCTTGGCGCGCGCGGCGGGCTCTGGCGGCGTGGCGGGGGGTGGACGATCGGCGCCGTCCAGCTCCTCGCGGCGCTCCGAGGCGTGTGTGCCCCGGCGGGGGCGCCTGGGCGGACGTTGCGGCGCAGGGGAGGCTGGTGGTGGCGCTCGCCCGGAACCTGGAACAGGCTCCCGCGCTGATCGAAGGCGTTGGGAGAGGCTGAGGGGGGCGCCAGGGTCCAGCGCCGAGAGGAGCGAAGTCTCGACGGGCCGCCGGCTACTTGAGGGCCTTGTACAGCGTCGTCGCGCAGCAGGTGCTCGCGCTCAGGTAGAGGTGCGTGGCGTCAGCGCCGACCAAGCGGACGCTCGCGCTGCCGGCGGCGATGCGCTGGCTGCCGCCGCCCGAGAGGGGCACGCGGAAGACGCCGCCGAGGTACGAGGAGGTGAAGTACAGGTAGGCGCCATCGACGATCATGGTCGTCACGCCGTCCATCGAGACGAGCTGCTGCGGGGCTGCGTCGCCCGCCTTGTAACGATAGACGCCGTTGAGCTGACCGGAGGCGGCGTAGCGATTGTAGTAGAGGGTGTCGCCCACCGCGACCATGGCGATACGGGCCATGGATGCGTAGTCGAGCAGCGGCCCGTCGACGGTGACAGGAGTGCCGCCGCTGAGCGGCACGGTGCGCAGCGCGTACGCGTTGTTGTCGCGCGTGACCCAGTAGATCGCGTCGGTGGTGACCTCCAGCCCATAGATGGCCCCGTGCGTGCCCTGGTTCTGGGAGACGAGCTGCTGCTCAGCGCCGCCGCTCGAGGGGCGAGAATAGATGTACCCGCCTGGGTCTCCAGACTGGTAGTCCCCCGACGCCCAATAGAAGGTATCCCCGACCAGCCTGAGGAACTGAGGCTGGTAGGTCGGCTGGAAGACGACCGTCGGCAGGTCATCCGGCGCCGCCGACCGAGCCTTCTTCAGCACGAGCGAGGGTGTCCCGCGCTCGGCCCAGTACACGTCCGTGGAGGTCAGCACCAAGGCGCCGGTGCCTTTGGTCCGGAAGGTGGGTGTCTTCCACAGTTCCTTCACGCCGCTGCCGTTCATGGGATACAGCGTGACGGTGTAGGAGCCATGGGTGTGCGCGAGCGTCGAGTCGTCGAAGGCCCAGGTCAGGTTCTGCTGGTTGTCACTGCCGTAGGGTTGAGCCGTGTACACCTCAGCCAGCCCGCACGCGCCCTGAGTGCAGGTCGTCCCTAGGGAGCCGCAGTCCCGCCCGCAGGCGCCGCAGTGGTGATTGTCACTCGCTAGCGTGACCTCACAGCCGTTGGCCGCGTCGCCATCACAGTCGGCCTTGCCCGAATCGCACTGGAGAGGCGCCGCGCCGCCCGCGCCCGCGCTGCCGCCGCCGCCCGCGCTGCCGCCCGCGCCCGCGCTGCCGCCGCCGCCCGCGCCCGCGCTGCCGCCCGCGCCCGCGCTGCCGCCCGCGCCCGCGCTGCCGCCCGCGCCCGCGCTGCCGCCCGCGCCCGCGCTGCCGCCCGCGCCCGCGCTGCCGCCGAGACCACCGTCCTCGCGGGTATCGCGTGCCTTCTTGGAGCCGGGGTCGTCCGAGCACGCGACGAGCCAGGTGCCTACCGAAAACACCGTGCCCGCGAGGAGAGCTAGGGAGCGTTTCATGACACCATTTCCTCCGGGCAGCGAAGCTAACAGCACAGCGATGGGTCGCCAAGGACCCAGCGCTCCCGCGCCCGCCCCCCCGCGAGCGAGCGAGCCGATGCCAGCGGACGCACTCACCAGCGTGGCTCGAGCGCAGCTTCGAGCGGAGCCCCGACACGCCTCCCGGTCGGCCGTCCATCGAGCCGACCACCATCGGCGCCGCCTGCGCGGTGGAGTCCCTCCGCTGGCAGCAGCATCGATCGACGCAGCTCGGTCCTCGCGAGATACGCGGAGCGCGACGCGGGGCGGCGCTGGTTCGAGCAGAGCGATGAAGGCTGACCTGACACGGGCGCGACGCTGGGCCTGCGACCTCGGCTCCAGCATCGCCCTGGTGCCGACGACCCTCGGGGTCGTGGTCGCTCCTGTCGATGACGCGTGATGCGCGGCGCTGCTCACGCTGGGGAGCGTCACCCGCGAGGCGGGGCGGCACCTGCAGGACGTGACGCCGTGGCTGAGGGACCACGTCCGCCGCGCCGCGCAGGCGCCGTCCTCGGCGGAGGGGCCTTGGTAGCGCCGCACGGGCGATCGTCCGGCCGCCCTGCTCGAGGGGCCGCGCGAGGCGGTGCGACGCTGCGGGCGGCGGCCGGCGTCAGCGGAGGCGCGGAGCGCTGCGTGGCGGAGCCAGGGGCCCCCCGGCCCACTCACCGCCCGGGATCTGGGACGCGCCATAAGGAGGCGGGAAGGGCGGCCATCGGGCCGGCCAGTAGAAATCCTACGAAAGGGAACATTTTTCCGGTCATCGCCGGGCGCTGCATGGTAGCGACTTACCATGCACTTACAGCGACTTCGGCACTTCGTGGGGGCGTCGCTCGCCTTGGTGGCGGTGAGCTGTGGCGGGGAAGGAGAGAGCCGCGCGCCCGCCCGTGAGCTGGGTGCCTGGGCGGGCGAGTGTGAGCGAGTCCCCTCGCTCCTCGAGGCCGCCCACGCGTGCCGGCGGGACGATGAGTGCCCCTGCGCCATGGCGTGTGAGCTCGGGCAGTGCGTCTCGCACTGCACGCAGAACAGCGACTGTGGCGCGGGCACGGTGTGCGACGCGTTCGGGCGCTGCGTGCTGCCCGCGCAGGCGAACCGGCCGATCCGTCCCGGTGATGTCGCCAGGGGTCAGAGCCCCGCGAGCCCGACGCCCCAGCCCTCGTCCTCCGCGGCGCCGCCGGCGCCCGAGCCCCCGGTGCCGCTGCAGAGCGGCGCGCCGGCGCTCGATCGAGACTCGCTCGAGCTGCTCACCGCAGACGCCGTCGCGTCGTTTCGCGTGGCGGCGCAGGGCGGCCGAGTGGAGCGTGGCCGCGTCTCCGCCGCCGAGGGGCTCGAGCTCGACTGCGACGGCAGCGGCGCGTTCGTGCGCGAGTGCGTGCTCGAGGCGCTCGAGCCCGACGCCGCGCCGCGCGAGATCCGCGTCCGGGCGGAGGGAGCCTGGCCGGACGACGATCAGCGCCTGAAGGTGACGGTCTTCACCGGCACCGCGACGCGTGAGGTCGGCGTCGTCAAGAAGGGAGCGCCCGCAGCGGGAGCGCGACCGCGCGACGGCGTGTATGAGGGGACGGCGTGGCTGGTCGGCGCGGGCCTCAGCGCGCGCACGACGGAAGACACGCTGCCGCCGGAGCTGGCGCGGCTGAAGCTGTCGGTGCAGGCGCGCGTCTTCGCTAGGCCCGACGGCTCCTACACGGTGGAGCTCGACGAGCCGCGGCGGGCCGTCTTCCCGAGCGGCGCGGTGGGGACGCTCGCGCTCACCAACAGCGCGACCGCCTGGCAGCTGACGGTGCCGAGCCGCCAGTACCTCGGAGACGATCGGGACGCGCCCGACGCGGCGGCGCTCGACGTCCACGCCACCGAGACGATGAGCGACGCCACCTTCCGCAACGGCGTGCTGCTGGGAGACTTGGTCGTTCATTTCGAAGGCGTGACCACGCCCGAGTACGCGCCCTTCGCGCGCTGGCGCCTCAGCCTGTCGCGCAGCGGGCCGCTGAGCGAGGGCGCCGTCGCCCCGGCGGTTCAGGAGCGCCCCGTGGCGGCGGTCGCCACGCGCGCCACCACGCCGCTGCCCGAGGAGGCCGGGCTCGCCATGATCCCGGGCTACGGCCTGCTCTTGCCGCTCGAGCAGGCCGTCGCCGCCTGGTGCACGCCAGCGGCGGCTCCCGCCGCCGTCACGGGGCTCTCGAGCGTGGTCGATCCGCGAGGGGATCTGCAGTGCGGGCTGGGCGGGACGACGCAGCGAGCGTTCTCCACCTCGCTCGGCACGCTGCTCGATCGCGGGGACTACCTCGACGGCTGCGTGCGCGCCTTCGACCCCCAGAGCCTGAGCTGGGGTGACGTCACGGCGGCGGCGCCCTGTGCCAACCGGGCGCGCGCCATCGCCACCATCGCCACGGCCCTCGGCACGGACCGCGAGCGCGCGCTCGGCACGACCGCCAGCCCCGATCTCCCGAGGAGCCGCCTGGGCAGCCGCGCGCTGCAGCTCTGGCTCGGGGCGCAGTCTATCACCGGCAGCGATCCCGCACGCCTGGCCGCCCTGGGGCCGCTGCTGCCGAGCGGCTCGGAGGTGGACAAGCTGCGGTACTACGCCGAGTACGATCACGGCTTCGACGCCCTGCGACGCAGCGTCGCCGCGTGGGACCCCGTCTTGCACCCGCGCGTCGGGGTCGGGCTGGCCGCGATGGCGCCGCAAGCGCTCCAGCAGCCGGACTACCGTGACGGCTTCCCCGGGACCACCTACTCCGGGTCGGGCGGCGAGCAGGCCGTCGGGCTCCCGGTGAACATGCTGGCGGCGCTGACCAGCCAGCTCGGGGGCGTGTCCGCGCTCGTGGACGCGCTCGCCAACCAGCGGATCACCTCGCGCGACGCGCAGCGCTTCGGCGTGGAGATCGCCAACTTCATGCCGCGCAGCGTGGTGCTCTTCGCGATGGCGCAGGGGCTGCGGGACGCCGCGCGCAGCCAGGGGGCCGAGCCGTGGGAAAATAGCTGGCTGGCGGTGCGCGCGAAGTACGGCGCGGCGCTCGCCAAGCTGAGCGACGACCTCCACGCGCTCGAGTCCAACAAGAACCCGCTCGGGATCGAGGACGGAGACTTGCCCCTGTACCGCCTCGGGGAGCAGCAAGGGCCGAGCAGCCGCTTCTCGGCGGTCTCCGACTCCCTGCTCGGCCGCGAGGACTCCTCGGATCCCGCCATCGCCCCCGTGCTCATCGACCGGGCGCAGGACGCCGAGCTGCTCGCCCGCGGCTCGCTGTCCTCGGTGCTGGCGCGTGACTACGAGAGCGAGCTCCAGGGCGCGGCCGTCTCCCGGAACCTCGAGGCGGTGTCGCGCTACTACGGCGAGCAGGTCTCCAGCCTGTGCGGGCTGGAGCTCAGCTCGCTGGACGTGCTGGCTCACGCCGACGAGATCGACGCCAACACCTGCTTCATCGCGCCGGAGTGCCTGCCCTCACCGGCCGTCGCGGCGGCGCGCAGCTCGGCCATCCAGACGGCGCACCAGGTGTGCCTCTACGCCAAGTACCGGAGCGTCCTGGGCGACGCCATCACGACCTTCGACGCGGCCCTGGATCGGAAGATCGACGCCCTCGAGGGGCAGTTCCAGCTAGCGCAGCCGCTGCCCGCCTTGCCGGCGGACCTCGTCGCGGGGCTCTCGGCTTCGAAGCAGCCGGACGGCGGGCTGCGGGTGCCCGCGACCATCGACCCCAGCAACATCTTGGAGGCGCGCACCCTGTGCGACTCCGCGCGGGACGCTAGCCTCGCGGCGCGTCCGGCGCAGCTCCCCGGCACCTGCGCGACCAGCGACGACTGCCCCGTGTCGATGGTGTGCGACGCCGTCTCGGGGGGCTGCACCACGCCGAGTGAGCTGCCGGAGTCCTGCTTCCAGGGCAGCCTCGGCAGGCAGCTGCTCGCGCTGCGCGCGGCGGCCATCGAGGTCGAGGCGGCCGTGGACGAGTTCAGTGAGTATGGTGATCGCTACGCTGCGGCAGCGCGGAGCTGCGCCTTGCTGGAGAAGAGCGCGGAGAAGGCCGCGGAGCTCAACCGGGGCCTCGACCGGACCATGAAGCGGCTCGAGGCGGCGAAGCTGACGATGGACATCATCGAGAAGACGGCGTCGGTGGTGCGAGAGATCGCGGGCACGGCCGCGACCGACCCGGTGAAGGCCGCCTCCCTCGGCGTCCAGGTGGCCGCGGGCGCGGTGGAGACGGCCGCCTTCGCCATCTCGGCTGGGCTCCAGGTGAAGATGGACGACACCGTGCGTGAGCACGAGCACGCCATCGACGCGCTCGATCGCAACACCGAGGTGGCGGTCTGCTTCAACGAGGCGGGCATGGAGCTCATCGGCGCGAAGGCCGCGCAGAAGCGCGTGGAGCGCAACCAAGCGGAGATCCGCGGGCTCTTGTACGAGTTTGCGTCCATGCAAGGGAGCGTGAGCGCGGCGCTGAGCGAGGGCAAGGCCTCGCTGGTGAACGAGCAGGCGCGGGCCGTGCTGCCGGCCAACGCCGACTACTGGCTCGACGCCAACGTGGATCTGTTCGAGCAGCGGCTGCGGCGCGCGCGCCGCGCGCTCTATCTCGCCATCCTGGGCGTAGAGTACGAGTTTCAGCTCACCAGCGCCGAGCGGGCGAACGTGCTCGCGGCGCGCAACAGCGCCGAGCTGGAGGCCATCTTGAGTCGAGTGCGCGACAGCGTGCGGCGGGGCGCGCCCTACGGCGGCGGCAACCCCACGGAGCTGCGCAGCGTGCTCAGCCTCCGCAAGAACGTCCTGCAGCTCGCCGATCGGCGCACCACCGCCGCGGGGTGGCACCAGCTCGCCGACACGGAGCGCTTCCAGTTCCTGCTCGTCTCGCCCGAGTTCGCCGTCTACGACAAGGACGGCTCGTACCTGGGGCAGGAGATCCCGTTCTCCCTCGCGCCGCTCGGGGCCGCGGGGCTGGCGGACGCCTCCGGCATCCCCCTGTTCAGCGGCCTGTCGTGTGCGGAGCGGCTGTGGTCGGTCAACGCGGTGGTCGTCGGCAAGGAGCTGATGGTGGGGACGGACAGCAGCATGACGTCGCTCCAGGTGCGCAAGCGCAACACCTTCGAGAGCGGGTGGTGCTCGAGCCAGCACGGTCAGGAGCCGCAGCTCGCGAGCACGCGACCGGGCGTCAACCTGTTCGTGGATCCGCTGAGCGCGGCGTCGTGGGGTGAGGACTCCACGCTCGCCTCGCTCACCAGCAGCGGGCAGACCAAGGCGTTCTCCTACGCCACCGTCCAAGCGCGCGCGAACGTGGATCAGGCCACCCTGGAGTCGGACGGCTACACGGATGGAGCCTCGGTCGCGCTCGCGGGCCGCGGCGCCTTCGGCGAGTACACGCTGTTCATCCCGCGCACCTCGCTGGCGACGAACGGCGGGGCGGGGCTCGCGCTGGAGAACGTCGAGGACATCCTCATTCGCCTCGACTACGTCGCTGCCGAGCGGCAGTAGCTGGCCCCACGCGGTGCAGCGGTTCGTCACTTTGGAGTGTCCATGCGTATTTCGAAAACCAAGACCCTGACCATGACCCTCGGGCTGCTCCTGGCGCTGCCGCTGCTCCGGTGCAGCAGCGAGGACGGCAAGGGACGCAGCCCCGCCGGGGCGGACGCTGGGCAGGAGGGCGACGGCGGCGTGACCGATGGCGCCGTCACGGCGGACGGCTCCGATGGGCAGGCCTGCACGCCGAGGACCTGCGCGGCGACCGACCAGTGCGGCAGCTACGACGATGGGTGCGGCGGCACCCTCGACTGTCGGGCGGCGTGCAAGTGCACGGCGGACGATTTCGACACCACCTGTCCGCCGCGCCCCTGCGAGGTGGCGGCGGGGTGTCAGGGGGGCGAGTGCCAGTACGCGCCGGTGCGGTGCGGCGCCACCGGCGCCGAGCAGGCCTGCGCGCCGGTGGCGTGCGCCGGGGACGACTGCGGCCCCATCGCGACGACCGCCGGGGACACGCAAGGGCTCTATCCCTGCGGTGGTGCCGTCTGCAAGGGCGTCACGGCGTACTGCGACCCGCACGCCGGCGTCCAAGGCGGCAAGGTGGTGTACGAGAACAGGTGCGTGGCGCCGCCGCGCAGTGGCTGCGGCACCTGTGAGCTGGGGCTCCGCACCTGCGACGCGGCGAGCGATCGCTTCCGGTGCGCCGAGCCGAGCGTCCCGGTGAGCGAGGGCGGGGGGACGGTGGAGTGTGAGTCGGCGGCGGCGGCCTCGACCTTCATCTACGTGGACGCGCAGTACACCGCGGGGGGCTCGGACGGGAGCCGGCAGCGCCCCTACACCTCGTACTTGGCGGCGCTCGGCGCGGCAGAGGCCAGGAACGCCCGCGGCATCGTCATCGCCGGCTCGCCGACCTTCACCGAGCCCCTGGTCGTCAAGAGCGGGATCAGCGTGTACGGCGGCTTCGAGGCGTCCCCAGGCTTTCAGCCCAATCGCGCGCAGCGGCCGCGCTGGGTGGTCCCCGCGACCGCCGCGAACGGCAATCGGCTCATCGGCGCGACCGCGCGGGACATCGTGGATGGAACGGTGCTCTACCATCTCGACATCGAGACGGAGGACGCAGCGGGCAACAGCGGCGGCCAAGGGATCTCCAACATTGCGTTCTGGGTCGAGAACGCGACGGCGCTCCAGCTCGAGGAGGTGCACGTCCGCGCGGGCCGCGGCGGCGCGGGCGCGGACGGCGCGGATGGCCGGTCCGGCGACGCAGGGACGCCCGGAGAGAGCACGTCCCCCGGCTTGGCGGGGAGTAGCTGCGCGACCCCCTGCATGCTGACGAGCTCACCGTCAGGGGCGCTGCCGGTTCAGGCGGCGCCGCCCGCGGTGAACGGCGCCCGGTGCGGCGCCGGCGGGAGGACCGACACCAACGCGTCCATCATCGGCGCTGCCAAGGCAGGCAACGCCAACGTCACGAGCCGGCACCTCGGGCAGGGGCAGGTCGATCCGCTGGTGGTCGCGGTCGGTGCGGCCGGTACCCCCGTCAACGCCAGCGGCTGCAGCTCCTCGGAGATAGCCGGGGCGGGCCAGCCGGGGCACGCGGGGGTCAACGGCAGCGACGGCCAAGACGGCGCTTCCGGGGGGCGCCCTCAGCTCAGCCAGAGCGGGGTGTCCACGCCCGCGCCCACGCCGGGCACCGCGGGCGGCATGGGCACCTGGGGGAGCGGGGGCGGCGCAGGGGGCGGCTACCGAGACGACTGCCTGAACGACCCGAATTGGGGCGGCGACGGCGGCGGCGCGGGGGGGCCTGGCTGCGGCGGGACCCTGGCGACCGGCGGCGGCGCGGGGGGGCTCTCCGTCGCCATCGCGCTGGTGGGGAGCAGCCAGAACCTCGTGCTCCGCGCGTCCACCGTCACCGCGGGTAGCGGCGGCGCGGGCGGCCGCGGTGGGACGGGGGGGGCGGCGGGCGGCGGTGGTGCGGGCGCGAGCGGCGCCGCGGGCCTCGGCTTCGGCGTCCGGCAGGGCGGCAGCGGCGGACGGGGTGGCCGGGGTGGTGACGGCGGTCGCGGTGGGCACGGCGGCGGCGGCGCCGGCGGGAGCTCCTTCGGCGTCTACTGCGAGACGGTCAGCATGACCCTGAGCCGCGACAGCGCGAGCACCATCAGCGCCGGTAGTGCTGGCGTCGTCGGCTCGAGCGCGGGAAACGCGGGGGCCACGGGGGAGTCCACCGCGGTCGCCCGCTGCACGACGCCGTAGCCGGCACGGCTCCAGGCGGTGGAGCGCCCCGGCTCACCGAGGGCGAGCCCGCACGAGCGCGGGCTCGCTCAGTGCAGGGTGTGCCAGCTCCCGTCCACGCGGACCTTGGGCACGTCGGGATCTGCCGGTGGCAGCACCGCCGTGGGGAGCTCCGGCTCCTCCTCCGCGCGGGCGAGGACGATGTGCATGCGCGTGAGCCCCTCGCGGAGCTCGACGGCGCGCTGCGCGCGCCGGGCGTCTTCGGCGTCCTCTTCTCGTCCCCAGCGCTCGAGCGTCCGCTTCTGCTGCTTGCGGCGGCGGTGCCAGCCGACGGCGGCGATGGCGATGGCGCCGACCCAGAGCGTGCTGCCACCGAACAGGACGGGCCAGAAGCTGTAGCGCCGCGCGACGTCCTCCCGCCACTCGTGCTCCAGCGCCTCCAGCGTGGTGGCGTAGGCGTCGACCAGCGCGCTGGCGAAGGGCTCACCGCCGCGCACCCGCTCGATGAGCTGCGTGAAGCGGCGGGAGTCGTCGCCGCGCTGCAGAAAGCGCAGCACGTCCGCGGACTGCGCGTAGGCGATGGACACCTCCGCGTCCGCCTCGGGGAAGCCGTGCTCGAGCTTCTCCAGGGGCAAGAGGCGGTCGGCCACGGCGGCGCGCCAGAGGGTCTCCAGGCGCGTGAGGCGCCCCTCCCCGGAGACGTTGACGGCGAAGCCCTCGTTGAACCAGCGGGGGATGTCGTAGCCAGCGACGGCGTCTCGCAGGGCGACGTGCGCCAGCTCGTGCTTGAAGGTCTCCTGCAGGGTGCCCACGGCGTTGGGGTGGACGGGCTGGAGCGTCAGCAGCACAAGTCCCAGATCCGAGTAGGCCACGCCCGCGGCGTAGCTAGGGAAAGGGGCCCCCTCCGGCGCGAAGCTCGCCATTTCGCCCGGCGTGCGGGCGACGTACACCGTCACCTTCTTCAGGACGGGTTGACCGAGCAGCGCGCTGAGCTCGCGCTTGATGCCCTCGGCGCTGGCGATGAGCGGCGCCACGCGCTCCCCCTCGCTCGGCTCGTACGCGAAGTGGATCCAACCGGCGTCCCGAGTGATGAACCCGGACGGCAGCGGACGGAGCTTCAGCTCCTGGCCGTGCGTCCGTGGTGAGTCCGCCGGCGCGGGCCGTGGTCCGGTGGGCGCCGGCGCCGCCGCGCCCGGATCGTTGACGGTGACGCCGGCGCGCGCGTCCGTGGGACCAGGGCTGGGCGGGGCCGCCGCCTCCAGCGACGCTGCGGGAGCAGCCGCGGGCGGCGCTGGTGCGGCGAGCGCCGGAGGCGCCCCGAGCCCGCCGCACACCAGCAGCAGCGCCAGCAGCAGCGCCCGCCCGACCGAGCGCGAGGCTCCGGGGGCAGCCTGCAGCACCGTGCGCATGGCCCTCAGTATGAAGCGACCGAGCGACGACGGCGAGCCCCGACGACCTGCTGTCAGTGGCTGGACGGGCGCGCAGCGCGGGGACAAGCTAGGCCGTGGGGGCTCGAGGGGTGTCTGAGGGGCGCGCTCAGTCCCGCCGGCTGCCCAGGATGCTGAGCAGCATGACGAACAGGTTGAAGAAGTCGAGGAAGAGCCGCAGCGCGGCGCCCACGGGGCTCTCCAGGTGCGCTTCGCGCATCAGGCGTGAGGTGTCGTACAGGATGTAGCCGCCGAACAGCAGCACGCCCACGCTGGCGATGGCGAGCTGGAACACCGCGCTGCCCAAGAACAGGTTGAGCACGATGGCGCCGAAGAGCACGAACAGGCCCATGGTGAGCATGCCGCGCAGGAAGGAGAAGTCTCGCTTGGAGATGAGGGCGTAGCCGCTGAGGCCCGTGAAGGAGGCGACGGTGAGCAGGAAGGCGTCACGGATGGGCGCGGTGCTGAGCGTCATGCCCTGGGAGGCGTAGAGCTGCACCGCGAACAGCATGGGCGCCAAGAACACGCCGCTGACGAGCGCCGCGCCGTGCAGCGCCAGCACGTTGAGCACGGGCTTGTTGCGAACCCACGAGGCCGCAGTGAACGCCCCGAACATCACCGCGTAGGAGATGAGCAGCGCGACCCAGCCGGAGGACAGCAGCGCCACGATGGGCGGCACGCTGGCCGCGGAGCCGTCCCGCAGCGTGATGGTGACCGCCGAGCTGTCGGCGCCTGCGTAGAGCGCGAAGAGCGCTCCGCCCGCCGCCGCGACGATGCTGGTGGTGAACCAGCCGTAGACGCGCCGGAGGTAGACCGCGCGCGCGCTGGCGGCGACCGCCGGGGACGGGGCCGTGAACGAGGAGGGGATGCCGAGGTGGGGGTTCATGACTCAAGGTCCTTACAGGGGTCCGGGCAAGCTAAGCACGGCGCCGGACAAGTAAAGCGGCGGGCTCAGCCCCCGGACGGTGGGGTGAGGGGCAGCAGGGCCTGGGCGGGCCAGAGCAGCACCGCGCCGGCGCTGTCGGCGGCGCGGCGGCGCTGCGCGTCGACGCCGAGCGCGACGGCGAGCCCCAGGCCGAGCAGCAGGCCCAGCGGCCCCACGAGGCGCACCCACGGGGCGCGCAGGGGGGCGGGGAGCGGGAGGCGCCACGCGATGGCCACGGCGAGCAACAGCAGAGCGCCGTCGAGCATTCCCTGGCGCAGGGCGGCGTCCAGGCCCAGCGCCGGCAGCAGGCGCCAGGCGAGCGCGGCGGCGCCGAGCAGCGTCAGCGCGCCGAGCAGCCGCGGCGCGCCGCGCAGGCGCGCGGTCAGCACGACGAGCCCGAGCCCCAGGCCGAGCCCGAGCAGGGCGAAGGTGGTGGCGCCGAGGGGGCGGTGGTGCGTGGCGGTCTTGAGCAGCCCGCCGAGCAGCGCGAGCGGCGCGCCGGCGAGCGCGGCGGCGGTGAGCGCGGGCAGCAGCGCGCGGGGCGGCAGCGCGCTGGCTCGCAGCAGGGCGCCGAGGGGCGCGGTGAGCAGCGCTGCCGAGCCGGCGAGCAGCAGCCAGGTGACCAGCGGCGCGGGGGAGCGCAGCGCGGCGGGCAGCGCCGCCAGCAGCGCCGCGAGCGTGCCGAGCAGCAGCCCCGCAGCCCAGCGCGGCGGCTGCGCCGAGGAGGGCGCTGCGCTGGGCGTCATGTGTGGGGCCGCAGCTCGAGCCGCACGCGCTGGCTGGCGCGCGGGCTGACGTAGCCGTTGGCGAGGAACCAGCGCACGGCGCGCTCCAGCGTCTCGCGCGCGGGGCGGTGGGTGTAGCCGAGCTCAGCCTCCGCCTTGGCGCTGCTGACCCAGGCGAAGGAGTCCGCGTAGTCTCGGGCGAGGCGGTACGTGATGATCGGATCTTTGCCGCCCCACACGCGCGACTTGAGCTCCAGCAGCCTCCCGAGGAGCGCCGCGGTGGCGGCGCTCTGCAGGCCACCCGGGGCGGCGAGGCCCGTCAGCTCGCTGAGCGTGAGGAAGAGCTGCTCGAAGCTGAGGTTCTCGCCGCCGAGGATGTAGCGCTCGCCGACGCGGCCGCGCTGCATGGCCAAGATGTGACCGCGCGCCACGTCCTCCACGTCCACGGCGTTGATGCCGCCGCGGGTGATGGGCACCCGCAGCCCCGGCGGGTTGGCGAGGTAGCGCAGCAGGCTCTCGCCGCTGGGCGTGGGCTTCCAGTCCCCCGGCCCGAACACGGTGGACGGGTTGACGATGACGAGCGGGAGCCCCTGCGCCGCGAACTCGTGCGCCACCTGCTCGGCCTCGTACTTGGAGCGGATGTACAGCTCCGCGTCCGGCAAGTTGAACTCGTGGCGCTCGTCCATGGACTCCGCGGCGCTGGAGCGCCCCAGGGCGGCGATGCTGCTGGTGACGACCACCTTGGTGAGATCTCGCTTCCACGCGGCCTCCAGCGTGGCGCGCGTGCCCTCGACGGCGGGCTGCAAGACCTGCTCCGGCCGCGGCGCCCACATCCGGAAGTTGCTGGCCACGTGGTAGAGCGTGGAGCAGCCCGCGAGCGCGCGGTACACGGTGTGGCTCACCGTGATGTCGCCGTAGGCGAGCTGGAAGCGCTCGGGCGGTAGCCCCCGCAGGTACTTCAGGTTGCTGCCCGGCCGGACGAAGGCCTTGACGTGCTCTCCTTGGGCGAGCAGCTGCCGAACCAGCTCCCCTCCGATGAAGCCGGAGGCGCCGGTGACGAGGGTCCATGACGCTGACATGGGCCGCGCTCTTATCATCGCGGCCGCGCCGGCCCAACTGCACGGGTGGCAGGGGGGCGCGCGGCGCTGGGGCGGGCGCCGCAGCGCTCGGGCGCCTGCAGCGCGCGCAGCGCCGCCAGGCGCACGGCGGGGGGAGCGGTCTTGGCGAGCAGCGGGGCGAGGTCCTGGCGGAGCGCCGCCGTGCCGAGGCGCCCGAGCGAGGCGAGCGCCCGCTCCCCGATGGTGCGCTGCTCTTCGGGGAGCAGGGGATCGGCGAGCTGGCGCGCGTAGCCGAGCAGCGTGGGGTAGGCCTCCGCCGCGCACAGCGTGCCGAGCGCTCCGGCGGCGGCGGCGCGCACCTGCGGGTGCTCTGCGCGATCGCTCAGGCGCGCCTCCGCGAGCCCGGCGTAGCGGTGGGCGCGCCGAGCGCCGAGCGCGCCGAGCGCGGCCACGCGCACGTAGAGCGAGCCGTCCCTCGTCGCCTCGGCGAGGGCGGCGTCGGTGCCTTCGCTCGGCGGGTGCTGCGCGAGCGCTCCGGCGGCGGCGGCGCGCAGCAGTGGCCAAGGGTCGTCGCGGAGCCGCGCGGTGAGCTGCGGCGTGGCGAAGGCGCCCTCGAGGCCGTCCACCGCGCCGATGGCGGCCTCGCGCACGCGCATCTCCGCGTCGTCGAGCGCGCGCCCCAGCTCCTGCGCGAACGGGCGCGGTGAGCGGACTACGGCCGCGGCGCGTGCGCGCAGCCGCGGGTCCGAGTCCGCGAAGGCGCGGCGCAGCAGCGCGGTGGCCTCTGGGCTCACCGCCGCCAGCTCGGCGGCGGGCTGGAGCAGCAGGTAGCGCGTACGGAAATCCGTGGCGCCCACCAGGCGCCGCAGGAGCGGCAGCGCCGCCTCGCGATAGCTGGGAGCGCGCTCGCCGAGCGCGCGCAGGAGGTCCACGCTGGTGATGGGCGCGGTGGCCTCGGTGAGCGCCTGCGCGTAGGCCTCGCGCGCCGCGGGGGCGGCGCTGGCGCGCGCCAGCGCGATCCGCAGCAGCCGGCGCTCCCGGACGGGCGCGCGCTCGAGCAGCGGCACCAGCACGGGCACGGCGCGCTCCGGCGCGGTCTGGACGAGCAGCTGCGCCACGAGCGGCCGGCCGTGCTGAGGCGCGGTGGCGAGCGCGCTCTCCAGCGCCGCCGCGCTGGCTTCACCGCAGCGGAGCAGCCGCCCTTGGGCGCGCCGGCTGAGCTCCAGCCGGTCGCTGAGCAGCGCGCGGACTTGCAGCGGTGCGCCCGCCGCGCACGGCTGCGCGTCGGCGACGTCGAGGGCCACGTTGCGGCCCGCGGCGTCGAGCTTGTCCCACACCGTGGCCACGGCCTCGAGGCCCGCCGACCCGAGCTGCGACAGCGCGGCGGCGGCGGCCGCGGCGCGCTCGCCGCCGCCGGCCAGGGCCGCCGCGATCGTCGGGGGCTCCGCGCCGTCGAACTCCGTGCGCGCGCGCAGCTCCGCGACGGTGGTGCGCGTGGTGGGCGTCTCGTGCCAGGCGCTCTCGATGACGAGCGCCACGCAGTCCGTGCTCACCGGCGCCGGCAGCTCGATGGCCCAGCGCGAGCCCGGCTCCGTCCAGGCCTGCTCCGGCACCTCCACCCGCAGCAGCGAGCCCGTGAAGGCGAGCCAGAGCGTGCGCGGACCCGAGGCCTGCGGCGGCGGCGGCCCGGGCGGGCGCGCGATGAGCTCGAAGCCGGTGAGCGGCAGCGTGGGGGGCGCCTGGAGCAGCACGAATTCACCCCGCCCGGCGCCGCCGCGGTTCTCCGCCCAGGTGGTGCTCGCCGAGCTGTCCGTGAGGGCCGTCGGGGAGCCGAGCGCGCTGCTGGCGGCGACGGCGCGCAGCAGGCCCGCGCTGCCAGGCGCGCCGTGCTCCGCCGCGCCCTCGAGGCGCCGCGCCGTGACGCTGGGCGCGGCCTCCCGCTCGGCGCGGGTGAGCCGCTGCACCTTGGCGGGCTTGAGCTGGCCGTCGCGCGCGTCGAGGGCGCGCGGCGCGAGCACGGCGGGGCGCCCGCAGAGGCTCAGGTGCTCTTGCTGCTCACCGACCACGACGGTCACCTCCCCCGCGTCGTTCGGCTCACCGACGAGCACCGTGGCGCCGCTGCGCTCGCCCTCTTGCCCCGTGGTCCAGCCGGTGCGTCCCGCGAAGACCACGCGCGGCGCCGCGCCGCTCGGCGCCGGGAGCACCAGCGCCTCCCAGCGCTGGTCGGCCTCGGGCCCAGGGACGCTCACGAGCACGGCGCGGCGCTCGGCCGCCAGGTGCAGCACGGTGAGCTTGGACTGCGGCAGCCCGGCGCGCAGCTCCGCGGGCAGCCCCAAGGCCGTCGCGCCCGCGAGCCCGCACGGCGAGCGGGGGCAGCTCTGCGCGCGCAGCTCGCCGCTGGCGTCCACCCCGACGGCGAGCGCGGGCCACCCCCCGCTCGGCGGCACCTCTGCGACCACGACCCGCGCCGGCGGCGCGGCGGGCGCGGGCGGCGTGGGCGCCGGGCCGGCGGGCGCGGCGGCGGCGGTGACCCCCGTGAAGGGGACGAGCAGGAGGGAGAGGAGGATCGCCTCACGAGGACGGAGCGGCACTGAGCGCATCGTGACAGGCGGGGGCGGCGGAGGCGAAGGGTATTTGGCGCGAGTCGCCGATGGCGAGGGGGGCGGCCGAGGCGGTCTCGGCAGAGGGTCGCCGGGGGTGGCGCCGAGCGGCCGACGGGCGCGGCCTGGCGCGTGTCCTGGTGAGGCTGGCCCGGGGCTCAGCAATTCGGGCAGCTACAGTGCAGGCCCATGAGCCCGCTGAAGTCCGTGCAGGTGTCGAAGGGAGCGATGCACACGCTGGGCCCGAGGCAGGCGCAGGAGAAGTCCCCGTTGCAGCGCGAGGGTACCGTGACGCAGTGGGCCTCCGGGCCCGTCTCCCTATCGATGGCGGCGCAGACCATGCCCGCGTTCATGCAGCTCATGCAGTGGCTCGCGGAGCGGCACTGCGCGGCGTCGACGCAGTCGCCCGTGTAGCAGCCCTCGCGGATCTCCGGGAGCTGCCGGGGGGGGCACGCCGGGGCGGCCCGGCGGCAGCGCACTTGAGCCTCGTCGCACTCGAAGGCGGCGACGCAGCGCCCGACGATGCAGCGCGCCTGGGTGATGCGGCGGGCCGAGCAGCTGCTCTGCAGGCACTGCTGGTCGCAACTCGGCGTGGGGCGCCCAGCGCGCGGCTGGCCCTCACACCGGCAGCAGTCGTCGAACAGGGTGCACTCCTCGTCACGGGTGCACTCCGGGGTGGCGCCGGGCGCGCCGCCGCTGCCCGCCGAGCCAGCGCTGCCGCCGCCCGAGCCGCCGCTGCCCGCCGAGCCGGCGCCGCCGCCGCTCCCGCCGAGGGCGGTGGTCTGCTCGGTGACGCCGCCACAGCCGACGCCGAGCAGCACGAGGACGAAGGCTAGGGTGACGCAGCGCATGAGAGCGGCTCCTGAGCAGGGTGCCCAGGGAGTATGACACGTCGGCCGTTTCAGTGGGGGGGGGCGACACGCGGTCGGCGGTGGTGGTACGCTGCGAGGATGCGGACCTGGATGTTGGGCGCCGTCGTTGGGCTTGGATGCACCGCCGCGCTGGTGGCGTGCTCGGAAGAGGAGACCAAGAAGGCGGGCCCCAGCCAAGACGCTGGGAGCGACGCCAGCGCAGAGGGCGGCGGTGGCGTCGCGGGCTCGGGCGGCGCCGCGGGGAGCGCTGGCGGGAGCGCGGGGAGCGGTGGCAGCGCTGGTGGTACCGGGGGTGCCGGCGGGAGCGCGGGGAGCGGTGGCAGCGCTGGTGGTACCGGCGGGAGCGCGGGGAGCGGTGGCAGCGCTGGTGGTACCGGCGGGAGCGCGGGGAGCGGTGGCGGCACGGGTGGGAGCGGTGGTGGCGCGCTGGTGTGTGAGCCGCGCTTCGACCCCGGCGCCGCGGGGGCGGCTGGCACCACGGACGGCGGCCCCAACGGCTACAAGTGGCGGGACTGGGCCAACCAGGCCTGCGCGGACTGCGTGGGCACCACGCTCGGCTGCGCTGACTTCGATGAGTTCACCAGCAGCTATGACCGCACCACGCGCCGGCTCACCATCGTGCTGAAGCCGGGGCTGGCGGAGCTGGTGGAGGCGACGCTGGAGCACGTGCACTGGTACGACGAGGCCAACGGCGGGGAGGAGTATGCGTACCTCCCAATGCAGATCAGCGGCAACACCCTCACGGTCGAGCTGCCCTCCACCATCCCGACGTCGGCAAGCCGGCTCTCGCTCATCACGCTGGCGGTGACGGACGCCTGCGGCGTCTCCAGCTCCATTGACGGCCCGCCGCTCGCCAGTGATGACAGCGTCGACCCCACCGCGACGCAGTGGCCCATCTATTGTGAGTGGTGAGCGGGCAGCAGGCTCACACAGTCCTCGTACTTACCGCTGGCGGAGCGAGGGATCTCGTCGCGATACTCTAGCGTGAGCGTCACCTCACCGCCCAGCAGCTCCTCGGCGGCGCGCAGCACCCGCGCCTCCAGCTCCGCGCCCAGCGGCGGCGCCACCACCTCCAGCACGAAGCGCTCGAGTGAGTGCTGCACGAGGCGGAGCTGTCGGAGCGGGGCGAGCTGACCGAGTACGTTGGAGCCAAAGCGTGGCCAGAGCCGCTGGCCGCTGGGCAAGGTGATGAGGTGGCGCGAGCGCCCCACGACGCGCTCGAGGACGGGCAGCCCCAGCCCCGTCGGGCAGGGGCCGCCTCGGGTGGCGTAGTCCCCGAGGTCGTAGCGGAGCAGCGGCATGGCGAAGGCGTGCAGCGGCGTCACCACGACGCGCCCCGTCTCGCCCACCGCGCAGGGGCTGCCGTCCTCGCGCAGCAGCTCCACCCAGACGTTCTCCGCTTGCACGTGGTAGTGCTCGTGCTCGGGGCACTGCAGCGCGATGAAGCCCAGCTCACAGCAGGAGTAGGCGTCCACCACTGGGGCGCCCCACACCTCGCGCGCGCGGCGCCGCAGCTCTGGCGGCAGCACCTCACCGAAGGTGCCCAGCTCGCGCAGGCTGGGGAGCGCGACGCCCAGCGCTGCGGCCCGCTCCACGAGCCCCAGGGCGTTGTTGGCGTAGGTGACCACGTAGCTGGGCGCCACGCGCTGGAGCCAGGTGAGCTGCTCGTCGAGCGGCGTGTCCACCGGCAAGCTCAGCAAGCGTCCACCCCGCGGGTGCAGCGACCAGCGCTCGACCGTGCCAAGCTGCGGATCGGCGCGGAGCGCGGCGGCGGTGAGCGTGAGGTCACGCTGGTGCCAGCCGTGGTCGCGCAAGGTCAGCGCTTGCAGCAGGTGCTCCTGCGCGCGCCCGAGCTTCACCGTGACGGGCGCCCCGGTGGAGCCGGAGGTGTGCGCCGTGCGCACCGCCGCGTGCGCGGGCGCCAGCTCGCGGCTCTCGAGCGCCTCGGCGTGCTCTTGTAGGTCGCGGCGCGTGAGCAGCGGCAGCTCCTCGAAGCGCTCGGGGTGCTGGGCGTAGAACGGCACCGTGCGGCGCGCGTGCTGCAGCAGCGCCGTCAGGCGCGCGCGCTGCTGCCGCTCCAGCTCCGCGGCGGGCAGCCGCTCACTGGCCGCCAAGCGCTGGAGCATGGCGCCGAGCGCCGCGCGGAGCGGCCGCTGGGCGAGCAGGCTCAGCTCCTCGAGCAGGGACGGACCGGACACGCGCGCAGCTCTCCGCCGCCGGTGATGCCGGAGCTGCCGCGGGAGCGCAAGGTGCACGAGCGCCGCGTGACGTGGCGACAGCGCGCGAGCGTACCGCGAGGAGCCTGCCGTCGGAGGGTCGCGGCCCGAGCTGGACTCGCTCCATGGATCTGGGCTAAGCGCGGGGCAAGCCGCGATCGGCGGCGCTGAAACGACATGCTTCGCTCGAAACTCGCGCCCGCGCTCCCGTTGCTCATCGTCTTGCCTGCCTTGTGGGGGTGTAAGAAGCTCACGAGCCGTGGGGGCAGTCCCGCCGCGAGCGTCGCCAGCGCCAGCGTCGGCGCCAGCGTTAGCGCGGGGCTGGACGCTCAGCCGCCGAAGGTCGAGGGCGCTGGTGACTTTGGGCCGAGCGAGGGCGCGCCGCTGGAGTTCGCCGTGGGCCAGTGGTCTCGCTATCGGCTGAGCCAGAAGGGCCAGCCCGACGGGGCCTTCACCTACAAGGTGGTCGGCGGCACCGGCACCGCGCCGGACTTCGAGGTCACGGTCGAGAGCGACAAGGGCCGCACCGACATCGCGATGAGCGTCACCCTGAAGGACCGTTACGATCCGAAGACCTGGAAGGTGACGAAGGCAGCGGTCAAGCTCCCGGGCGGCCCCAAGCTGACGCTGCCGCGCTCGGCGCTCCAGCGGGTCGATCAACTGCTCGGCGGCGCCATCGTCGTCATTCCGCGCTTCACGGGGCCACGGCGAGACTGCGAGGCGCCGGCGGGGAGGTTCTCCCAGTGCTACGCCGTCACCACCGCCGCCCAGGTGCTCGGCCGTGAGCACCGGACGACCGCCTACGCCCACTCCTCGGTGCCCATCTTGGGGACCGTGCGCGCGGAGATGGACGACGGCGCGGTGATGGTCCTCGAGGCGTTTGGGCTGACGCCCGAAGCCGAGCGGTGAGCGCCCGCGCTCAGCGCAGCGGTCGCGCGGGCTGCCCTGGTGCCGCACGCCCCGCGCGGCGCCTCACACCCCGTACCAGGCCTTGGTCTCCGGCCTGAGCCAGTACACGATGAGCGGCACGCCGAAGGGCAGGCACGCGCAGCTCGTGCAGCCGAGGATCATGAGGACCAGGTGCAAGTACCACGCGTACTTCCTGCGTCCGGCGAGGGCTGCCCAGGCGCAGACGCCGGCGAGGCTCAGCCCAAGGACGAGGTAGACGCCCCCGAGCGCCTGCCGGATGAGCTCCTCACCCGGGGCGCTGGCGCCCTCGGCGCCCATCGCCAACAGCGCCACGCCGATCACGGCGGCCAGCAGCTCCAGGAGCCCCAGCGCCGTCGCGTAGAGGCGCGCCCACAGCACCACGCTGGGGGCCGCCTCGGACGGTGGTGCGCTCAGGTACCTCGGGGTGCTCATGGGGGCTCAGCCGATGGCGGCGAGGACAGGCTCGAGATCCCCCGGTCGGTCCAAGCGGAGCGCGTGGACGAGACCGTGGAGGTCGCGAGCGATCGGCGTGAAGCTCATGAGCTGCCAGCCCTCTGCCACCGCGCGGTGGTCTGGGGCGTCGTTAGCAGAGGGGGGGAGGGGCGGGTAGCGGCGCGGCCGGGCGGCTAATCGGACGGCTGCAGGTGGGCTGGCAGATCGTGCGGGCTGACGCCGAGCGCGGCGTACACCTTGCCCAGGTACTTGCGCGGCAGAGAGACGCGCGTGGGCATCCCGCCGGCCAGGCCGAACAGCGCCAGGAAATCCACCCCGCTGTCGAAGCGCGCGGCGGCGCTGATGGTGTCGCGCTCGAGCACCACGCTGATGCGCTCCCGCTCTTGGCCGAGCATGAGCAGCAGCGTCTTGTCGAAGGTGCGGCCCCCGGGGCTCACCCCCACGATGGCCACGCCGGGAGCGACGCGCACGTAGTCCTGCGCGCGGCGGCGCGTCTCGGCCTCGATGGGCACCAGCTCCGCGGCGGCGGCGTCCACGTCGCGCCAGAGGCTCGCGTCCTCGAGCCCGCTCGCCAGGTGCCGCACGATGAGCCCGAACAGCGCGGTGTCGCGCGGGCGCGCGCGCAGCGCGCGGTCGAAGCGCTCCCCGGTGGCGCTCGGCTTGCCGAGGCGGGTGTCGATGGCGCGCGCGTCCGCGTCCGCCCCGGGGTAGGGCTCCACGCCGCCGCGCAGCCACTTGGCCGCGCTCGCCAGGCCGTCGAAGTCCGTGTGGCACACGATGGTGTCGAGCGGCCCGATGCGCGCCACGAGCGCTGGATCGATCATCTCCGGGCAGGCGCCGTGCTCCGCCTTGGTGGCGAGCACGAAGCGCGGATCTTCGGCGAAATCTCGGTGCCGCTCGTGATCGTGGTGATCCACCCAGACCGCCAGGCGCGGGCCGAGCGCCTGGATGAAGGGCTCGGTCACCGTCTCGAAGCTGCCGCTGCTGCCCCCCACGCCAGCGAAGGCGACGTCCAGCACCCCGACGCGCCCGCGGAGGGACTCGGGTCGGGGGAGCTTCCGTGGGGTGCCGAAGGCAAGCTGTGCGGTTATCATGAGGTCGGTCGCGGTCGCGCGGCGCACGGCGCGGCGAGGGAGATAGCATGAGAAGCTCGGCAGGATCGTCATGGGGGCTCACGTGGGTGGTGGGGTTGGCGCTGGCCGGCGCGGCGTCGGCCGCGGTCGCGGGCGGTCCGCGGCAGGCGGCGCAGACCGCGCCCTCGAGCAGCGCGGCGCCGCCCGCGCCGGTGGGGAGCTGCAGCGTGCAGGGGCTCGCCACGCCGGCCCGCGGGCTGACGGTCTACGACGCCGTGCTCGGCGGTCAGCCGGTGGCGGTGCTCACGGGGGTGCAGCTCCCCCTCACGCTGAGCGAGGTGCCCAGTAAGGCAGAGGGCGGGCGCGCGGTGGTGAGCACGGGCCAGGGCCGCGGTCACTTCAAGCTGCGCGGCTGGGTGGACGCTCAGCAGGTGCCCGTGTTCGCCAATAGGCTGCTGGAGAGCGTCGTGGGGCACGTGTGGATCGGCGAGCAGCAGGAGCTGCGGCTGCTCGGCGGCACTGGCAGCCAGCTCCGCGTGGAGCGGCAGGTCGCCGGGCCGCTCAAGCAGGTGGTCACCGCCAGCGCGGGCTGCGAGAGCTTCAGCCTGACCGCCGGCACGCCCAAGGAGCGCCCCATCCCGAGTAAGGCGCGCGGCTGGAAGGTCCAGCCAGAGTCGCTCGAGATCTACGACGAGCCCGGCCGGGACGGCAGCGTGGTGGCGGTGCTCGTCAAGGTGTACGAGGACGCCGACGTCCTGCTCTGGGGCGACGCGCAGAAGGCCGGCTTCGTCCATGTGATGTACTACGCGGACATCGTGGTGGAGGGCTGGGCCAAGCAGAGCCAGCTCCGGCCGCTGCCGCGCGGAGAGCTGATGGATCAGGCGCAGCCCCCGCGCCTGGTGCCCTTGCCGCCCAAGCTCTCGTTCTCGAGCGAGCCGCGGCCCAGCGAGGCGCCGCGGGAGCTGCCGCTGCGGATCCAGGCCTCCGCGGACGCCCAGCCCGTGGGCGTGGTGGAGGCGGGCACGCCCCTGCTCGTGCTGGACCTGGTGGCCTCCTGGGCCAGCGTGCTGCCGAAGGACCTGAGCATGATGCCGCCGCCCGGCCAGCAGTTCTGGGTGCCGGCGGCCGCGCTGGTCATCCCGCCGCGCAAGCCCTAATCAGCTCGGGGCGCGCGTGCTAGCGTGCCCCGCCTTGGCCACCCCCATCGAAGACACCCTGCGCGCCGCGCTGCCTCACACCCTCGAGGGCTCGCACCTCGAGCAGCTCGGGAGGAAGTACGAGGGCAAGGTCCGCGACAACTACTCCACGCCGGACGGGCGCCGCATCATCGTGGTCACCGACCGCATCAGCGCCTTCGACCGCGTGCTCGGCACGCTGCCGCTCAAGGGGCAGCTCCTCAACCAGGCGGCCGCGTGGTGGTTCGAGCACACGCGCCACATCGCGCCCAACCACGTCCTCAGCGTGCCGGATCCGAACGCCCTCATCGCGCGGGAGTGCCAGCCGCTGCCCGTAGAGATGGTGGTGCGCGCCTACCTCACCGGCACCACCAGCACCAGCGCGTGGGTGCACTACCAGCGGGGAGAGCGGCGCTTCTGCGGCCACGCGCTGCCGGACGGGCTGCGCCAGCACCAGCGCCTGCCGGAGCCCATCCTCACGCCCAGCACCAAGGCGGCGCATGGCGGCCACGACATCAGCGCCTCACGCGAGGAGATCCTCTCGCTCACCGGCATGAGCCCGGGAGACTTCGACGCGGCGGCGGCGCTGGCGCTGGCGCTGTTTCACGAGGGTCAGCGCGTGTGCGCCGAGCGCGGGCTCATCCTGGTGGACACCAAGTACGAGTTTGGCAAGGCGCCGGACGGTGAGCTGCTCGTCATCGACGAGATCCACACGCCGGACTCCTCGCGCTTCTGGTACGCGGAGTCCTATGAAGAGCGCTTCGCGGCCGGTCAGGCGCCGGAGAGCTTCGACAAAGAGTACGTGCGCCGCTGGCTGGCCGCGCAGGGCTTCACGGGCGACGGCCCCGTCCCACCGCTGCCGGACGACGTGCGCGTGGAGGCCTCGCGGCGCTACGCCCAAGCCGTGGAGCAGATCACCGGGGAGCCCTTCGTGCCCAACCTGGAGGAGCCGCACGCGAGGCTGCGCCGCAACCTGGGGCTCGCCTAGCGCCGGCGCGCGGAGAGCGCGCGCTCCCAGTCTCGCACGTGCGGGAGCTCCGCGGCCGGCCAGTAGCGCCGTGCCCAGGCGCGGCAGGTCTCGTCGGCCTCCAGCTCGAAGCCGCGCGGCTCGAGCCAGCGCACCCACTGCTCCGGCGTGATGAGCGAGCGCAGCGGCTCTCCCACCGCGCGCGCGAAGGCGCGCCCCACTGGGCGCAGCAGCGCCACGCCGTGCTGCGGTGGCAAGTAGGTGACGAGCAGGCGGCTGCCCGCGGCGCTGGTGGCGGCCACGGCGTCCAGCGTCGCCAGGATGGCCGGCTCGGTGAGGTACATGGTGACGCCCTCCCACACCCACACGGTGGGCCGTGAGGCGTCGTGGCCCGCGGCGCGCAGCACCGCGTCCAAGGCCTGCCGCTCGAAGTCGATGCTGGCGTAGACCACGCGCTCCGCGAGCGGCGCGAGCTCGAGGCGCCCGCGCTTGATGGCCTGCGTGTCCGGGTGATCCACCTCGAAGACGGTGAAGCCCTCGAGCTCCGGCAAGCGGTAGGCGCGCGCGTCGAGCCCCGCGCCGAGCACGACGAGCTGGCGCGTGCCCTCGCGCGCGCTTTGACGCACGGCGTCGTCCAGGAAGCCGAGCCGCAAGGGGATGCTGTAGCTCAGGCCGCCGGTGAGCGTGCCCACCAGGCGGTGCGCGAGGCGCCCGGCACCGGGCAGCCGCGCCAGCCCGAGCAGCGCCCGCCAGGTGGGCGAGAGTAGGAGTGCCGCGGCAGGATCGTCCGCGGTGGCCAGCGCTGGTGGCCCCTGGGTGTAGAGCGCGCGCAGCGCGGCCACGTAGTCCGAGGTGGTGCTGCGGTGACCGGTGCGCATGGCCGGCAGCCTAGTCGAGTCCTCGGCTTTCGTCCTCCCGGCCTGCGCGCTACATCCCCCTCGTCGAGCACCACCCTCACGCAGGAGCACCAGCATGACCCAGCCCGTCTACATCGTGAGCGCTACGCGCACGCCCATCGGCTCGTTCCAGGGGGCGCTCGGCTCGCTGCCCGCCCCGCGCCTCGGCGCCGTGGCCATCCGCGCGGCGGTGGAGCGGGCCCGGCTCGAGCCCGAGCAGGTGGACGAGGTGTACATGGGCAACGTGCTGTCGGCGGGCATCGGCCAGGCCCCGGCGCGGCAGGCCGCCATCTTCGCGGGGCTGCCGCACGCCGTGCCTGCCACCACGGTGAGCAAGGTGTGCGGCTCGGGGCTCCAGGCGGTGGTGCTGGCGGGCCGCGCGCTGGCGCTCGGGGACGCCGGCGTCGCCGTGGCGGGGGGCATGGAGAGCATGAGCCAGGTGCCGTACTACCTCCAGCAGGCGCGCACGGGCTACCGCATGGGCGACGGCAAGCTCGTGGACGGCATGATCTACGACGGCCTGTGGGACCCGTACCACGACTACCACATGGGCAGCGCGGGGGAGCTCTGCGCCAAGGAGTACGGCGCCACGCGGGAGAAGCAGGACGCCTTCGCGCGGGAGAGCTACCGGCGCGCCGTGGCGGCGCAGCAGGGGGGGCTGTTCGACAAGGAGCTCGTGGCGGTGCCGGTGCCCCAGAAGAAGGGCGAACCCACCCTCGTCAGTCTGGACGAGGAGCCGGGCCGCGGAGATCCGTCGAAATTTGACAAACTACGTCCGGCCTTCGCCAAGGACGGCACCATCACCGCGGCCAACGCCTCCACCATCAACGACGGCGCCTCGGCGCTGGTGCTCGCGAGCAAGGCGGCGCTCGAGGCGCACGGGCTCACCCCGATGGCCAAGATCCTCGGCTGGGGCGGCGTGGCGCAGGCGCCGGAGTGGTTCACCACGGCACCCGCCAAGGCCATCGACGTCACGCTGAAGAAGCTCGGCCTCCGCCCCCAAGACATCGATCTGTTCGAGATCAACGAGGCCTTCTCCTGCGTCACCATGGTCTGCGCGGAGCTGGCCGGCATCGACCTCGAGCGGGTGAACGTGCACGGCGGCGCGGTCGCGCTCGGCCACCCCATCGGCGCCTCCGGCGCTCGCATCCTCACGACCTTGCTCTACGCGCTCGAGGCGCGCGGCCTCCGGCGCGGCCTGGCGACGCTGTGCATCGGCGGCGGAGAGGCCGTCGCCGTGGTGGTCGAGCGCACGTGACGGACGGCGCCGCGCCGCTCGGTACGGGGCTGTGGCGTCACGCGGCGCGCACCCCTACCCTGCCCCCGGCCACCCACACGCAGAGCTACGCGCTCGGGCAGCGGCAGCTCTTGCTCGTGGAGCCCTCCACCCCCTACGAGGAGGAGCGGCGGGAGTGGCTCGCTTGGGCGCGGGGGCTGGCCAGCGAGGGGCGGGAGCTGACGGCGCTGCTCGTCACCCACCACCACCCGGATCACGTCGGGGGCGCCGCGTTCTTGGCGGGCGAGCTCGGCTTGCCGCTCTGGGCACACCGGCTGACCGCCGAGCGGCTCTCCGCCGAGGTCACGCGCCACCTGGAGGACGGCGAGGAGCTGCTGCTCGCCGGGCCCACGCCGCAGCGCTGGCGCGTGCTGCACACGCCCGGGCACGCGCCGGGGCACCTGTGCCTGCACGAGCCGGAGCTCGGCGCGCTCATCGTGGGGGACATGGTGGCGAGCGAGGGCACCATCCTCATCGATCCCACCGACGGTGATCTCCAGGAGTACCTGGCGCAGCTCCGCCGCCTGGAGGCGCTCGGCGCGCGCATCGCCTTGCCCGCGCACGGCGAGCCCATCCGGGAGCCGAGCGCGCTCTTCGCGCGCTACGTGGAGCACCGGCTGCTGCGCGAGCAGCGGGTGGTGGAGGCGCTGCGGCAGCGCCCCGACGCCACCCCGGAGGCGCTGCTGCCGAGCGCCTACGCGGACACGCCGCCGGCGGTGTGGGGCCTGGCGGTGCGGAGCCTGGAGGCGCACCTGCTCAAGCTGCGCGCCGAGGGGCGTGCTAGCTTGGGCCAAGGCGGCTGGCGCTTGGAGGAGACGTGACGGACGCGCTCGAGCGGGCCTTCGTGGCGGTGAGCTACACGCTCGGCGTGCGGGGGGAGGCGCTGCTCCGCCCGCTCGGCGCGGCGCCTCCCGCGGGCGCCGTGGCGCTGGCGCGCGCGCTGGCGCAGCCGGAGCGCACGGCGCGCGGGCGGGCGCTCGCGGCGGAGCTGCTCGAGGTGCGGCGCGCGCTCGAGGCGCTCCGCTGGGGAGCGCCGGGGTGAGCGTGCGGCGCGGCCGAGTGCTGAGCGCGGAGGCGCTCACGGGCGCCGGTGCGCCGGCGGCGGCGAGCGCGCCGCGCGCACGGGCGGGCGGCCCGCGCGTGCTCGCGCGAGCCACGCTCGAGGCGGAGCTCGCCGCCGCCCGGCGCCTGCAGGCGGCCGAGGCCGAGGCGGAGGCCATCGTGCGTGCGGCGCGCGCTGCGGCCGCGGAGCTCGCCGCCGAGCTCGCGCAGGAGGCGCAGCAGCAGGCCGCCACCGCGGTCGCCGCGCAGGCGCTCGCGCTGGCGGCGCGGGAGCAGCGCGCGGACGAGCTGCAGCTCGAGCGGAGCCTGGAGCTGGCGGTGCTGCTGGCGGAGCGGCTGCTCGGCGCGGCGCTGGAGCTGAGGCCGTCGCTGGTGGCGTCGCTGGCGCGTCAGGCGCTCGGGGAGGTGCGCGGCGCGCGGCGGCTGCGCGTCGTGGCCCACCCGCAGGATCTCGCGGCGCTCGAGGTCGAGCTCGCGAGCTTGGCGTTCCCGGCGGAGGCGCTCGAGCTGCGGGCGGACGCGTCGCGGGCGCGCGGCGCGCTGCGGCTCGAGACCGACGCCGGCGTGCTCGACGGGGAGCTCGCGCCCCGGCTGGAGCGGCTGGCGGCGCGGCTGCGCGAGCAGCTCGGCGCCGCTGTCACGGGCGCGCGGCGGTGCTAGACCGGCGGCGATGAGTGCCGAGGCCCCACAGGGCTACTTCCCGCCCGTGCCGGACGCGCCCCCCGCGCCCTCACCCCAGAGCCACTACGCCGCCCCCCCACCGCCGGTAGAGCGGCCGCGCCGCTTCGGCTGGGCGCTCAACCTGCTGCTATTCGTCATCACCGTGGGCAGCGTGCTGTTCGTGGGGCAGATGTACGCGCCGCCCGAGGCCACCAGCGCGCTCGGCGGCGCCGCGTACTTCGCGGTGCCGCTGCTGCTCATCCTCACCTGCCACGAGTTCGGGCACTACATCGCGGCGCGGCTGCACCGCGTGCCGGCCTCGCTGCCGTACTTCTTGCCGCTGCCCATCCTCAACCCCTTCGGGACGCTCGGCGCCATCATCGTGATGCCGGAGCGCATCCGCTCGCGCAAGGCGCTGCTCGACATCGGCGCGGCGGGGCCGCTCGCCGGGCTGGTGGTGGCCATCCCGCTCATGCTCGTGGGGCTCGCGCGCTCGCCCGTCATCGAGCAGGCGGAGTCGGGCTACGTCCAGGAGGGGCAGAGCCTGCTCTACTGGGCGCTCAAGCGCGTGATGGTAGGGGAGCTCGGCCCCACGCAGGACATCGCCACGCACCCCATCGCGCTGGCCGCCTGGGCGGGCTTCTTCGTCACCTTCTTGAACCTCTTGCCCTTCGGGCAGCTCGACGGCGGGCACGTGGCCTACGCGCTGTTCGGGCGCCGGCAGGACCGGCTCGCGCGCTGGGTGAAGCTCTTGCCGCTCGGCATGGCGCTGGTCAGCGCCGTGCGCTGGGCGGGTCCCCCGCTGTGGCGCGGCGCCGAGCAGGGCTGGAGCAGCCTGCCGCTGGGCGCGTGGCTGCCCGCGTCGTCGGCGCTCAATTGGCTGGTGCTCTACGGGCTGCTCAGCGTGCTCGAGCGGCGGACGGGCCGGGAGCACCCCCCGGTGGACGATCATGCGCTGGGGCTCGGGCGGCGCCTGGTGGGCGGCCTGACGCTCGCCTTCTACGTGCTCTTGTTCATGCCGTTCCCGTGGGTGGTGCACTGAGAGCCCACTCGGGCCCGGCCGCCGCGCTCACTCCGCCGCGAACTTGCGTGCCAGGGCCTGCACCACCACGGGCGGCGCGTAGCGGCTCACGTCGCCGCCGTGGCTGGCGATCTCCCGCACGAGCGACGCGGAGATGAAGCTGTTGCGGGCGCGCGTCGGCAAGAACACGGTGTCGATGTCCGGGCCTAGATCCGCGTTGGCGTGCGCGAGCTGCAGCTCGTACTCGAAGTCCGTCCCGGCGCGCAGGCCGCGCACCACCACGCGCGCGCCGATCTTCTTGCCGTAGTCGATGAGCAGCCCGTCGAAGCAGTCCACGCTGACGTTGGTGTACTTGGCGCAGAGCTCGCGCATCAGCTCCACCCGCTCCTCCACGGTGAACAGGGACTTTCGCGTGGGGTGGACGCCCAGCGCCACGACCACCTGGGGGAAGAGCTTGGAGGCGCGATCCACCAGATCCAAGTGGCCGTAGGTGGTGGGGTCGAAGCTACCGGCGTAGATGGCGACGTGGTTCACGGGCTTGGCCTAGCGGGGCTGAGCGGCGCTGGCGGGGGGCGCCGGCGCGGGCGTGGCGGACGTGGCGGGCAGCGCCGAGCCGGCGGGCCCTGCCGGCGCCGAAGCCGCCGGCGGGGCGGCGGGCGCGGGGAGGTGCTGACGGTACTGCTCGGCGGCCTCCGGCGGCAGATCTTCGAGCCAGAGCGTGCGTCCTTGGTCCACGAGCGAGACGCGGAACGGGGCGATCAGGCCCGAGCCGACCACTCCGTCCAGGTCGAGCTGCAGCTCCTCGGCCATGGCGTCGAGCGGGACGCCGAGCACCGCGGGGATCTGTGGGATCTCGAAGGCGCCGAGGCGCAGCAGCGGCAGGACGCCCTGCTTGAGCTTGCCCCCGCTGCCGGGGAGTTGCTTCAGGGAGCTCAGCGCCACCCCCGCCTTTTTCCAGCCGGGCTCACCGAGCGCCAGGGGGAAGCTCAGCGAGCTGTCCACCAAGAAGGTGCCCATGGGGGCGGCGTCCTGCGTGCCGAAGGCCCCGCGGAGCACCATCCCCCCGCCCCGCACGTACGCGACGCGCAGCGTGGTGGCGGCGGGCGGCGGCGGGGGCTCGAAGGAGCGCACCACGAACTGACCACCCAGAAAATCGATGGTGGGCCGCAGGTGCCGCAGCAGGTTGATCCCCAGCAAGATCTTGATGGGCGCCCCAATCTGCCGCGACAGCCCGCTGAGATCTTTGGGCAGCGCCGGCACGTCCCGCACCTCCACGCGCCCACCGAAGCGCAGGCTGACCCACGAGGCGCCCGCGCCCCCGCTCGAGTCGATGAGCGTCTCGGCCACCGCGGTGGCGATGACGCCCAGCGCCTCTTCCCCGTTGACCTCCACCGGCACCACCAGCCAGGTGGAGTTGACCTGCGGCATCTCCACCGCGGCCACGAGCCCGCCGCTCAGCGTGAAGGGCTTCCGCCCGGCGCCGCGGCGGGCGAGCTTGGAGACCTCCGCCGCCCACGGATCCCGCACCGAGGGGTCGGCGAGCAGCGCCTCCAGCTCTTCGGCGGCGGGGTCGATCTGCCCCGAGTACCAGAGCGCGCGCCCTCGCAGCCCGGCCGCCTCCGGGCCGGGCAGCCCGCGCAGGAGCTGCAAGGCGCGGTCGTACTCGAGCTGCGCCAGCGCGATCTTGCCGGCGAGCAGCTCGATCTCATCGCGCCGCGGCGGGATCCGCCGCGCGTTGTCCACGGCGATTTGCGCGTCTTCCAGGTCCCCCACCCGGTAGCTGCCGAGCGCGCGCTCGTACCACTTCTTGGTGAGGGGCGGCCACGCGGCCTCCTCCGTCCCGACGGCCGCGGGACCGCACCCGGTGAGCGCCGCGCCCGTCAAGAGCGTCGCCCCGGCGAGCAGCAGGGAGGCGAGCGGGCGGCGGAGCGGAGCGAGGTGACGAAGGTGCACGGGCTGCTTCCTCGGAGTGCCGATCCGCCACGAAATTCGACGAAGGCGGCCGGCTCTTAGCTCATCGGGCCGCGGAGGTCGAGGTCGGCGGGGCGCCCCGGGGCGGGCGCCGAGCGCCGCCCCGGGGGACGGGGAGGGCTGAACGCCTGGTTCGGGGCGCCCGGAGCCCCCGCGAGGGCCGAGGCGTCGGCGGACACTTCGTGCTGGCGCTTCTCTCCCACAGTGTTATCCCGCGGCTCCCAAACGAAGCGGAGCGGGCTTTCAGGCCGCCGGCACCAGAGCGAGACGAACCCAGATGACTGAACTCAGCAAGTACCGCAACATTGGCATCTTCGCGCACGTGGACGCCGGCAAGACCACCACCACCGAGCGCATCCTCAAGGTCACCGGGAGGATCCACAAGACGGGCGAGACGCACGACGGCGCCGCCACCACGGACTTCATGGTGCAGGAGCAGGAGCGCGGCATCACCATCCAGTCGGCCGCCACCACCTGCTACTGGAAAGATCACCGCTTCAACATCATCGACACCCCCGGCCACGTGGACTTCACCGTCGAGGTGTACCGCTCGCTGAAGGTGCTGGACGGCGGCGTCGGGGTGTTCTGCGGCTCGGGCGGCGTGGAGCCGCAGTCGGAGACCAATTGGCGCTACGCCAACGACTCGCGCGTGGCGCGGCTCATCTACGTCAACAAGCTCGATCGCACGGGCGCGGATTTCTTCCGCGTGGTGGATCAGGTCAAGCGCGTGCTGGGCGCGGTGCCGCTCGTCATGGTGCTGCCCATCGGGTCCGAGACGGACTTCAAGGGCGTGGTGGATCTGCTCGAGCGCAAGGCCTACGTCTGGGACGAGACGGGCAAGGCGGAGAACTTCAGCGTCGGTGAGGTGCCAGAGGCCATGAAGGCCGACGTGGAGAAGTACCGCGCGCAGCTCGTGGAGCGCGCGGTGGAGGAGGACGACGACGCGATGGCCATGTACCTCGAGGGCCAGGAGCCCAGCCTCGAGGCGCTCAAGGCCTGCATCCGCAAGGGCACCATCCGCATGGCGTTCTTCCCCACGTACTGCGGCTCCTCGTTCAAGAACAAGGGTATCCAGCAGGTGCTGGACGGCGTGGTGGACTACCTCCCCAACCCCATGGAGGTCGCCCCCCAGCCGGAGGTGGACCTCGAGGGCAACGAGACGGGGCATTTCGCCGTGGTGGATCCGAACGGCCCGCTGCGCGCGCTCGCCTTCAAGATCATGGACGACCGCTTCGGCGCGCTCACCTTCACGCGCATCTACTCCGGGACGCTGAAGAAGGGCGACAACGTCCTCAACACCGCCACCGGCAAGACCGAGCGCATCGGCCGCATGGTGGAGATGCACGCCAATGAGCGCAACATGATCGAGTCCGCCCAGGCGGGGGACATCGTGGCGCTGGTGGGCCTGAAGAACGTCAAGACGGGGCACACCCTGGCGGACGAGAACAACCCCGCCACGCTCGAGCCCATGGTGTTCCCGGACCCGGTCATCTCGGTCGCCATCACGCCCAAGGACAAGACCAACAGCGAGAAGATGTCCACGGCGCTCGGCAAGATGGTGTCGGAAGATCCGTCGTTTTACGTCGAGGTGGATCAGGAGTCCGGCCAGACCATCCTGCGCGGGATGGGCGAGCTGCACCTGGACGTGAAGGTGGACATCCTCAAGCGCACCTACGGCGTGGAGGCCACCGTGGGCGAGCCACAGGTGGCCTACCGCGAGACCATCACCCGCACGGTGGAGGACAGCTACACCCACAAGAAGCAGACGGGCGGCTCCGGTCAGTTCGCGAAGATCATGTACACCATCGAGCCGCTGGAGCGCGGCTCGGGCTTCGTGTTCGAGTCGGCCATCGTGGGCGGCAGCGTCCCCAAGGAGTTCATCCCCGCGGTGGAGAAGGGCTTCGAGAGCATGCTGGACAAGGGCCCGTTCGCGGGCTTCCCCGTGGTGGATCTGAAGGTGACGCTCACCGACGGCGGCTTCCACGCGGTCGACTCCTCGCAGATCGCCTTCGAGATCGCGGCGAAGGCGGCCTTCCGCCAGAGCGTGCCCAAGGCGGGGCTTGAGCTGCTCGAGCCCATCATGAAGGTGGACGTGTTCATCCCGGACGACAACGTGGGTGACGTCATCGGCGACCTCAACCGCCGGCGCGGGATGATCAGCGGGCAGGAGCCCGGCGCCACCAACGTCCGCGTCAAGGCGGAGGTGCCGCTCAGCGAGATGTTCGGCTACATCGGGGATCTGCGCTCCGCCACCTCCGGTCGTGGCCAGTTCACCATGGAGTTCAGCCACTACAGCCCCTGCCCGCGCCAGATCATGGAGAAGGTCAAGGAGCAGGTGGCCAAGGCCGAGGCCGAGAAGAAGAAGTGAGCGTGAGGCGGGCGCCGAGCGTGACGCTCGGTGCCGTCACCACACGAGCTCGGGCGCGTGGAAGCAGGCCGCCACCAGCTCGGTCAGCAGCGCTGCCTCCTCTTCGCTGAAGGCGTCGAGGAAGGTGGAGTCCAGATCGAGCACGGCGCGCAGCGTCCCCGCCGTCACGACGGGCAGCACCAGCTCCGAGCGGGCGGCGTCGTCGCAGGCGATGTGCCCGGGAAACTGGCGCACGTCCGCCACGCGCTGCGCGCGCTGAGTGCGCGCCGCAGCGCCGCAGACGCCGCGATCGAAGTCGATGCGTAGGCACCCGAGGCTGCCCTGATACGGCCCGACGGCGAGCGTGCAGGGGCCGACGCGGCGGTAGAAGCCACACCAGCTGAGCTGAGGCAGCACGTCCCAGAGCAGGCGCGCGAAGGTCGCCTGGCGGGCGATGGCGTCCGTCTCGCCCTCCAAGACGGCGAGCACCTGGGGGCGCGCGTCGCCGAGGCGCTCGAGGCGAACGGGCAGCGGCGGGAGCGTCGCGCGGGACAGGGGTGGCAGCAGGAGGCCTCGTTCCATGGGGGGCGCCATTAGCGCACGGCGCGGGCCCGGACGCGAGGTCGCGCGCCGCCGCGGGGGTGCGCCCTGAGGCTTCTATCGCGCGGCCTTCGCAGGTAGCGTTGCAGGGATGAAGCAAGCGTGGCGCGGGTGGCTAGCGGGGTTGAGCTGTGGCTGGGTGCTAGGCTGCGGGGGCAGCGAGCCGCCGCCCGTGGTCGCGAGCGCGCGAGAGCCCGAGCCGGTGGCGAGCGCAGCGGTGACCGCGCCGGCCGTCGCGCGGGAGGAGGCTGCGCCAGCGCCCGCCGCGTCGTCCGCCTCCGCCCCCGCGGTGGCGCCCGCCGTCGGCCCCGGGCCGTCGCAGGCTCCGGTCGGGGCGATCGCCGAGACGCGCACCATGGAGGTCATCGCGGACGTCGTGAAGGCCAACCGGCAGGCCATGCGTGACTGTTACGAGAAGACCTTGAAGGAGCTGCCAGGCTTGCGCGGGACGCTCACGGTCCACTTCGTCATCGATCCGAAGGGTGTCGTCACCCGCGCGGAGCCCAACGCCGAGCGCACCACGCTCAAGGCGGGGGCGGTGGCGGCCTGCGTGGTGGAGGCCGTCAAGAAGCTGAGCTTCCCGCCGTCTTCGGCCGGGATGGAGACGACGGTCAACTACCCCTTCGACTTCAAGCCCTGAGGCCGCGGGTGACCGCGCTGCGAAGCCTCGTGCCGGCCGCTGGCCGCGAAGACGCCTACGACGCCCTCTTGGCGGGGACGCGGGGGCTGCGCGCCGAGCAGCGCACCACGCGCGACGAGTGGTTTCAGCGGCTCACGCTGGAGAGCAAAGAGGACATTTTATTCGAGCTCGAGGTGCTGCTCAAGGCGACGGCGTGCTTCTCCAACCCGCGCAATCACCCTGGGCCGCTGCGGCGCGCGCCCATCGTCACGCAGGATTTCCGTGAGGCCACGCTCGTCGCGCGAGAGGGCCTGCAGCGCGGCGTCCAGCTCGTCCGCCAGCTCCTCGGCGAGCGGGATCGCGCCTACTACTTTCACCGCTACCTGGAGACGGTGCTGCCGGAGGACAACCTGCGCGGCCGGCTGGTGCGAGAGGGCGTCGAGCAGGAGTCTCCCGAGCAGAGCTTGGTCGTCTTGCGGCACCTGCTCGCGAGCCACGGAGAGATCTTCGACGGCGTGCTGCGGGCCCAGCGCGTGCCGTTTCGACTCTACTACGCGCTGCTCGCGGGGCTTCAGCGCGAGATCGGGCACAACGCGTACTTCAACCCGCTCACCGCGCTCGAGTTTCGCCCGGAGTTCGATCGCATCAAGAGCGTGCAGGTGCTCGAGCTCATCCGCGCCGTGCCGGAGGGCGAGGCGCACCGGCTGGTGGCCTTGAGCTTCCTGTCGCTGTTTCGGATGCTGCGCTACCTCAGGCTCCTCCAGCGCATCAGCCTCGAGGGGGCGACGGGGCGTCGCGGGCGAGCCACCAGCCGCGCCTACCTCGTGCTCAGCGTGCTGCGCTCGGACGGGCGCGCGCTCGGCGACTACCTCCGGCGCCGCGCGGGCACCCAGCTCGCGCGGGGGTATCAGCGAGAGCTCTTCACCGTGCCGCGCGCGCGGCTGCTGGAGCAGGCGCCGGCGCTGCGCGCGTCCGGGCACCGGCTGCTCACCATCAAGAGCTCGCTCGAGAGCGTGGCCAGCTCCCTGCGGCTGGAGCTGCGGCGCGCCTTTCAGCACGAGCTGCCAGCGCTGGGCGGCGGCGTGAGCGAGGCGGAGCAGCGCGCGCGGCTCCAGGCGGCCGTGGCCACCCTCCGCCCGGCGCTGCGCAACGCCATCCTCTACCTCGGCAAGAGCCTGGGCGTCAGCTTGGAGGAGGGCGGCGTGTTCGACGACGTGGCGGCGCGGCGCGAGACGAGCGAGCGGCTCCGGCGCGACGTGTGGATGTTCGCGCAGATCTTGCGAGCGTTCAGCGCGAAGGTGGAGCACTCGGACGGCGCCGACCGCTGGAGCGCCGTGCAGGGCTTCCAGTACATCCGGGAGTTTCTTGGGTACTTCCGCGCGATGGGCTACCCGCTGCTGCGGGCCGGGGACTATCCAAAGTTCGAGGCGTTCATGCAGGCGATGGCGCAGCTCGAGGAGACGGACCTGGTCGATCCCGCGCGCCTGCAGGCCGCCTTGCGGGAGTGCCTCGGGTTTCAGAGCTACCTCACGCAGCTCTTCGAGGACATCTCGCGCCGTGACGTGCTCGAGGGGGTCAGCTTCGATCGGCGCGCCGCGGCGCTGGCGCTCAAGCTCTACTTGGGCGCGTAGCCCGGCGCGGGGCGGCGCGCGCCGCAGCAGCGCGTACAAAACGACGGAGCGACTGGGCCAAGACAGCTCAGTCGCTCCGCCGCAGCTCCCCTCAGACCCCCAGCGGTAAGACCGACGTGCAGGTCAGGAGGCTGACACCGAGAGAGTCCGCTCAGGCCTTCTTCGCGGCCTTGCGCGCGGGCTTCCGGGCGGCCTTACGGACGGTCTTCTTGGCGGTCTTCTTGGCCGCCTTCTTGGCGGTCTTGCGGACGGTCTTCTTGGCGGTCTTCTTGGCCGCCTTCTTGGCGGTCTTGCGGACGGCCTTCTTGGCGGTCTTCTTGGCCGCCTTCTTGGCGGTCTTGCGCTTGACGGTGCGCTTCTTGGCAACCTTCGGCGCCTTCTTGGCAGCCGGTTTACGGGCGGTCTTGGTCTTCGTCTTCTTTGCGGCCATGGGATGCCTCCTAGGAACCGGGACGGCCAACTCGACCCGCCACGGTATGTTGCACGACGTATATTGCCACCTAGTGCAATGTGTCAATGAAAAATGTTCTGCGGGTGACCTGAAGGGGCTTGCATTCTGCGTGATCCTTTGCGCAAGCCCTGCGGAGGGAGCGCCGGTTCAGTGCCGCGCCGAGGCGCGCGGTCGGGGGTCGGGGGGCCCGTCTTTTCTCTTTATTCTCGATGGCTTGACCGAGCGCGGGGGGCTGCGCTAGGCGGCGAGCCCGGCGCCACGCCAAGCGCCTCAGGGAGGTGCGCGCCATGCTAGCCAGCCAGCGATTTTTTTTTGCAGGAGCAGCCCTTGGGCTGAGCGTCGCGCTCGGTGGCTGCGGTTACTCGCAAGAGGAGTGGGACCAAGTCCAGCGGGACGCGGAGGCGCTCCGCAACCAGCTCGCCGCGCAGCGCCAAGCGCGTGAGGTGTGCGCGCAGGAGGCGGCGGACACCCGAGCGCGGATCGCGGAGCTGAGGGAGACGCTGGCCGAGCGCGGGGTGGACTTGGAGCACGCGGGAGCGGATCTCGCCAAGCAGCAGCGGGCCCTCGCCGAGTACGAGCTGCGCGCGAAGCAGCTCACCGCCCTCAAGCAGCACGCGGAGCTGCTGCGCGAGGCGCTCCGTCCGCTGGCGGAGCGCGGCGTGGCGGTCACGGTGGTGGACGCGCAGCTCGCCATCACCATCAAGCTGTCAGCGCTGTTCGACGCCAAGAAGGAGACGCTGAGCGCCGCGGGGAGCGAGCTGCTGGCGCGCGTGGCCGAGCCCCTCCGCACGGATCCCGAGCTGTCCCAGCGGGCGTTTCGGGTCGTCACGCACGGCGACGGCAAGCCCGCCGCCGGCCGCGACGACTACCAGATGGCCACCCAGCGCGCGCGCGCCATCGCGGCCTACCTGGTGGACGGCAAGGGCGGCGGCTTGACGCCGCGGCTCATCGACGTGGGCGCCGGGTCCACGCTCGGGGTGGAGCCCGCGCAGGCGGCGCGCGCGGAGCGGGTCGAGCTGGTGCTGGTGCCCACGGAGGAGGAGATGCTCAGCGTCGGCGCGGTCGTGCGCTGAGCTTGGCGGAGCTGCATGAGCGCCACCCCGCGCGCCGCGGCCATCGACATCGGCACCAACACCGTGCTCCTGCTCGTCGCCGAGCGTCGCGGGGCACGGCTGCTGCCGCTGCTCGAGCGCGCCACCATCACGCGGCTCGGCGCCGGAGTGGACGCGACCGGGCGGCTCGCGCCCGAGGCGGTGGCGAGGACGCTCGCCTGCCTCGAGGACTACGCGCGCGAGCTCGAGGCGCTGGGCATCGCGCGGCTCGACGTGGTGGGCACGAGCGCGCTGCGTGACGCGCGAGGGGGCGCGCCCTTCGTGCAGGGGGCGGCGGCGCGCCTCGGGGTCGCGCCGCGGGTGATCTCGGGGCTGGAGGAGGCGCGGCTCAGCTTCGAGGGGGCGCTCAGCGGGCTGGCGCTCGAGGGGCCCGGGCTCGTCGTCGACGTGGGCGGCGGCAGCACGGAGCTGGTGAGCGGTGATCCGGCGCGCCCTGGCGACGTCAGCGCCGTCAGCTTGGACGTGGGCAGCGTGCGCTTGACCGAGCGGCTGCTCTCGCGAGATCCGCCCTCGGCGGAGGAGCTGGCGCGGGTGAGCGCGGCGGTGAGCGCGGCGCTGACGCAGGCGCGCGCGCCGGGGGCGCTGGGGTGGGTCGTGGGCGTCGCAGGGACGGTGACCACCTTGGCGGCGGTGGCGCAAGGGCTCGCGCGGTACGAGCCGGCGCGCGTGCACGGCAGTCGCCTCGAGGCGGCGCAGATCGCGGCGCTGGTCGAGCGGCTCGCGGCGCTCACGGGCGCGGAGCGCGCGCGGGTGCCAGGGCTGGAGCCCCAGCGCGCGGACGTGATCGTCGCGGGGGGGCTCATCGTCCAGGAGGTGCTGCGGTGGGCGGCGCAGCCCCACCTGGTGGTGAGCGATCGCGGCGTCCGCTGGGGCTTGATGCAGCGGCTGCTGGGAGCCGGCGGTGAGGAGCGCGGCGCGGAGGTCGGGGCATGATGGATGAAGCGCGAAGCAAACGTGACCAAAGCGTGACCTCGAGCCCTGCGGATGCGCCCATGCTCTCGGGCATGACGTCGCGCAGGACGCGCCTCATCGAGCGGCTGGTGGTCCACGGAGGCCCGATCGAGTTCCCAGCGCTCGCGCGGGAGCTGGTCACGCCGCGCACGCGCTACCTCGTGCTGGATCTCGATCGCACGGTGCATTTCGGGCGTAATTTGGGGGAGCTGCTCGGCTGGGAGATCGCGGCGTACCGTGGCTTCGGCGGGGAGCGGCTCCAGCAGATGGAGCCGAAGCGCCGCCCGGGGCGGCTGCTGTTTCATCGTGACCAGCTCGCCGGGTCGCTGCGCTACCTGTGGCACGGCGCGCGCACTTGGGCGGTGCCGGGCCTCTACTACTTCTTCTGGGGCAAGCTGCCGGCGTACAGCGACCGCCTGCGCGGCCTCACGTTTCGGCGCTTCGGGGCGGAGCCCGTGCGCATCGTGCAGCGCGTCCCGCAAGACACGCTGCTCGGCTTGATGCACGGAGTCGCGCAGTCCACGCTGCGTCAGCTCGCGGAGGCGGTGTGGGATCGCCACGAGCCGGATCAGGTCATCCGGCGGGAAGATCTGGAGGAGCTCCGCGCGCTGGTGCCCGGGCTGCGCATCGTCATCACCAGCGCGTCGCCCAGCCTGGTGGTGGAGGTCGCGCGTGAGCGGCTCGGCGCGGACTACGCGGAGGGCTCCGAGCCAGGGCAGATCAACACCGGCCGGGAGAAGCTCATCCGCTTGGGGCAACGCTTCCCGGACGCCCTCGACGGCGCCACCGAGACCATCGGCTTCACCGACACCGGCTACGGCGAAGATCACTGTTGGTCGGAGCGCTTCACGCGCGTGGCGGACGTCAACAGCGACAGCCCGTTTTCACCCTTCGTCAAGGCGGAGTCCCCCATCGAGGAGGTGCACTCCGCGCAGCTCGTCACCTGTGAGGAGCGTCGCCGGCGCGCGGCGGGCGTGGAGGCGTGGGCAGATCCGCGGCGGCGCGCGGCGCCCAGCGGCGGCCGGCGTGAGTTCTCCTTGGCGGAGCTCACCCAGCTCCTCGGTGAGCTGGCGGAGCAGTACGAGGCGCTCCAGGGCGAGCCCATCGCCAACGCCTGGCCCATCACGCGCCTGGCCCGGGACGCGCGCCGCCTGCTCGAGGGCGTCACCCGGCACCTCGGCTCGGGCGTGCAGGGCGCCGTCCACGCCTGAGGAGAGCCGCAGCGACGGGCGGCGCGCGCGGCGGGGTGAGGGCTGGGCCGCCGGTGCAGCGCGGGCAGGCCGGGCCATGGCCGTGATGCCGAGCGGGTGGGTGGTCCGGGGGTCAGACGGCAGCCGGCTGTCGTTTCGGGTTGACTGAAGAGGTTGGCGAGGCTAAAGTGCCGCACCTGGCGGTCGTGCACCCTCCATCATTGGCGCTTCATGGTCCTCGGACCCAAGGCGCTCAGGGCAGTCGCCGTCGGGAATAACGCTTTCGCTTGGATGGTTGGCTCAGCTCACTCTCCGCCTCTTTCAATTCTGAAAGGGTGTGAGCGTGAGGGTCCCTAGGCCCGTGTCGGGCGTAGGGACGCGGACTCAAAGGAGATGTCATGCAAGTAAGTCAGGATGTTGAGTTCAAGGTCGGCGACAAGGCGGTGTACCCGGCACAAGGCGTCGCTGAGGTGATCAGCATCGACGAGAAGGACATCGCGGGAGCCCGGCAGCGCTTCTACGTCCTCAGGATCTTGGACACGGACCGCAAGATCATGGTGCCGGTGGCCAACGCGAACGCCGTGGGGCTGCGTCAGGTCATCAGCGAGCAAGAGATCCGAGAGATCTTCGACATCTTGAAGGAGCGCACCATCGGCTTCGACACGCAGACGTGGAACCGGCGGTATCGCGGCTTCATGGACAAGATCAAGACGGGCAGCATCTACGACGTCGCGGAGGTGCTGCGTGACCTCTACCGCCTCAAGGCGAACAAGCAGCTCTCCTTCGGTGAGCGCCGCATGCTGGACACCGCGCGCTCGCTCATCGTGAAAGAGATCGCCATCGCGCGCGCGAAGACGGAAGACGAGATCAAGGACGAGATCGAGGCCATCTTCTTCGCCAACTGAGCGTGGGCGGACCTGCCGCCGAGCCTGCGCCCCTCGACGCTCGGGTCGAGGGGCGCAGTCGTCTTTGTAGGTGGGGGGCGTCGCGCGGCCTCAGGCGGCCAGCGCGAGGGCCTCACGCTCGGAGAGGAAGTCCCACCACGCGTCGGCGGCGGCGCGCGCCCACGGCGCGAGCTGATTGGGCTCGCTGGCCATGGTGGTGAGGGCGTCCACGGCCCACCGGGCGTGCTGCACGTCCACCTGGGCGTGGACGTCCCAGAACGTGGTCTGCGCAGCGCTCATCCCGTAGTGCGTGCGCAGCCCGTGGGACTTGCTGGCGGTGACCTCCGGGGCCTGCTCTTCATAGGCCCAGAGGGCCGCGAAGGCCGGCCCCGCCCCGGCGTGGAGCGCCGCGGCGTAGGTGTCGAGCAGCCGCTGCATGCCGGGTGTGGGCGCGGCGTGCTCGGCGTGGAGCGCCGCCGCGAAGCCGTCGAACAGCTCCGCGTGCGTGGGCGACGTGCCGGCCTCGTCCTGGAGGTTGACGAGCGCCTGCTCACGCCCCTCTACGGACGGTGAGCTGGCGGCGATGGAGCGCAGCAGGCTGGGGAGCATGCGCTCGAAGTGGCGGTACTGCGACGCGTAGGCGCAGAGCTCCGCGTGGCTCAGCCCTCCGTCCGACCAGCGCTGGTAAAACGGGTGGCTGAGCAGGCGGCGACCTTCGAGGGTGCGGGTGAGGGCCGTGTACAAGTCATCTCGGTGCATCGTGATCTCCCAGGGGGTGAGGCGCCGAGGGTAGACCGAGCGCAGGTCACGCTGGGGCACTTTTCGCGCGCCGCGCACCAGCGGTAGCCCGGCTGGGGTAGCGCGTAGCCTCAGAGCCCGAGCTGCGCGGCGATCTGGGCGGCGGGCATGGCGCCCGAGGTGCGCCGCACCTCTTGCCCCTGGCGGAACAGGATCATGGTGGGGATGCCGCGGATACCGAAGCGCTGCGCGACGCCGGGCAGGGCCTCGGTGTCCACCTTGGCGACGACGAGCTGCCCCTGGCGCTCTCGGGCGAGCCGCTCGAGCTCCGGCGCCACGCTGCGGCACGGCCCACACCACGCGGCCCAGTAGTCCACCACCACGGGCAGGGGGCTGCCCTGCACCAGCTCTTGAAATTCAGCCTCGGAGCCCACGGCGATGGGGTGCGCGTCGAGCGCGCCCTTGCAGCTCCCGCAGCGGGGGCCTGCCGCCAGCTTGGCAGCGGGGACGCGGTTGCTCTGCCCGCAGGCGTGACAGCGGAGGATCATGGCCCGAGGAAGCTACGCACGCCGAGCAGGCCGCGCCAGGGGGCGCCGGTGGCTCGACGAGCGCCGCGGCTGACCGGGGTGTGGGTGCGTGGCGCGCGCCCTCGATCCGGCGACGGGCTGCTTGAGTCGGTGGGGCGCAGCGTGGTAGCAGCGAAGGGTGGCTGAAGTGATAGGGGTTCGGGGTAACGCCCAGGGACGTTGGGTAGTGGGCGCGCTGTGTGTCCTCGGGGTGACGCTGCTCGCGTGCAAGGGCGGCAGCTCCGGGGTGAGCAGCGCCGCGCCGGCGGTGGAGCAGGCGCCCGGCACGGTGAAGATCGCGGGCGTCGGGTTCGGCAGCAGCGCGGAGAAGGCGGAGGCGGAGGCCGTCAAGAACGCCGGCTCGGGGACGCAGCTGCTCACCGCCTCACTCTCTGGCGCCAGCGTGTTCTGCATCGGCGTCGCCTGGAGCACGCCGGCCACCAGTCGCCGCGCGCTGTTCGTAGTGGCGGACGGCCCTCAGGGGACGATGCGCTCGGAGCGTGTGGACCCCGGCGCGAGCGCGAGCGTCTGCGTGAAGGACATGCCGCCCGGCGCCTACTCCATCACCATCAGCCAAGGCCCCTCCATCGCCGCTGCCCCTGAAGAGAGGCTCGCCCCCATCCGCTTCTCGTTCAACCAGTGATGCGCAGCGCGGGGGCCGCTCAGGTCCGCCGCGCCTCGGTCGCCCGCCCTCGATGGCTGACGGGTTCAGTCGAGGTAGAGTGAAGAGCAGCGGCCGTGGTGTTAGCATGGGGCGCTGCTGGGAGCTTGGGACGGGTGAGGTGCGTCATGGAGTCGAGGGAGTGGAGGAGTGCGGTGGCGTGGGTGCTCGTGGCGGGGCTCGGTGCCGTCCTTGGAGCGTGCAGCGACGCTCGCGGCGCGGGTGGGTCGAGCGGCGCGGCCGGTGATGGCGGTGTGAGCGGTGCGGGCGGTGCGAGCGGCGCGGGCGGTGCGAGCGGTGCGAGCGGCGCGAGCGGCGCGAGCGGTGCGGGCGGTGCGAGCGGCGCGAGCGGTGCGAGCGGTGATGGTGGTGTGAGCGGCGCGGGCGGTGCGAGCGGCGCGGGCGGTGCCGGCGGCGTCGCTCGCCCCAGCTACAACACCGGCGTCGGGTTCTTCACGCTGAACGGCAAGCTGTACGACGCCAACGGCGTCGAGTTCCGCATCCGTGGCGCCAACCGCGCCCACTACGACATCGCTCCCACCGGCGGCACGCTCGCCAAGATCAACGCCTTTCGGCTGGGGACCCCGCTCTGGGAGGGGCCGGGGCCCGCCGTGGTGGCCGACATCGACCGGATGATCACGGATCGTATCGTCCCGATCTTGGGGGTCTGGTTCACCACGTCGGACTACGCGGACGCGGGCAACGTGACCTGCAAGTCCTCCACGGGCGCAGGGCTCACGGTGTTCCAGACAGCGGTCCGTCAATGGGTCGCTTGGTACGCCACGTACCAGTCCAAGGGGTACGAGCGGTACGTGCTGCTCAACATCGCCAACGAGTGGGGCAGCCCGTGGAGCAGCGGGGACACCGCCTGGCTCGACGCCTACCAGAGCGCCATCGAGACGCTGCGCGAAGCGGGCTTCCTGGCGACGCTCGTCATCGACGCGGGCGGCTGTGGCCAAGACGCCGCGTCGCTCCTGCACCACGCGCAGGCGCTGTACGACCACGATCCGCAGCACAACATCGTGTTCGACCTGCACGTGTACGGGAACTTCTGCGAGAGCAGCCAGGGCGTGCCGTGTCAGTCATGGCAGACGCCGCTGGCGGCCACGCTCGACCAGCTCGTGGCCTCGAGGTCCGCCCGCTACGGAGCGCTGCCGATGCTCGTGGGAGAGTTCGGCCCGGGCCGGGACGTTGGGCCGTCGCCCACCCTGCTCACGCCTGGGTACATCCTCCAGGAGGCGAACGCCCGTGGTTTTGGCTGGCTGGCGTGGGCCTGGGACGACAACAACTTGCCCGGCTGCGCAGCCAACGACCGTAGCTTCAGCCTGCTCACCCACCCGTGCCGGGGCTACGCCAGCCGTGCGGATCTGACGACCTTCGGTCAGGAGGTGATCGAGAACGCGAGCTACGGCACTCGGGCGACCGCGGTCCCGGCGACCATCTTCTGAGCCGCGGCGCGGGGCCGCCACCTCGCTCTCGTGATCTCCAGAGAGAGGGTCTGTTAGGCTGGCGCCCCGATGTCCAAGCGGAGCCTGGTGGGGGCGATGGTGGTGAGCGTGGCGCTGGCGGCGGGGTGCGGCGATGAGCCGACGGAGCCGGCAGCCGATGGCGGAGTAGACGGGAGCGCGGGCGGGGGAGTGAGCGGGAGCGGGGGCGTGAGCGGGAGTGGGGGAGTGAGCGGGAGCGGGGGAGCGAGCGGGAGCGGGGGAGCGAGCGGGAGCGGGGGGGCGAGCGGGAGCGGGGGCGTGAGCGGGAGCGG